>Ga0209825_1000165_pt1 | contig 68235 bp, 58 predicted proteins | sample EN8Hudsemesocosm_FD_184631 | JGI IMG/M metagenome (GOLD analysis project Ga0209825, IMG submission 184631) | Methane-oxidizing microbial communities from mesocosms in the Hudson Canyon - EN8B Hudson Canyon (SPAdes) (version 2) | ecosystem: Environmental > Aquatic > Marine > Cold seeps | place... | reverse complement strand
GAGTCTCTGCCGTGAGCTTCGCGGCCATAGCTTCCGAGCACTGATAGCGAAACACCACGTAAATTTGGTCTATGGGCACAACCGAACTCACGCTCATGGGAATCATGGCTTTTGAGGGAATATCGATACCGGTCTCTTCCCGCAATTCTCTGGCGGCGGCCTGCTGTAAAGACTCGCCGCACTCGGCGAAACCTGCTGGAAAGGCCCAGAGTCCCTTAAAGGGTTCAATGCCGCGCTGAGTCCAAAGCATAGTATCTTCATAATGCAAAAAAGCTGCGACAAGTACTGTAGGGTTTTTATAGTGTGCCACGCTACAGGCAGAGCACCACAAACGCTCGACATCCTCTTCCTGCAGGCGTTTGAGAGATAAAGCCGACCCACAATAACAACAAAAATTCATACTTTTTGCATCGCTCATAGATCAACTCCGTGAATAGGCAGAACCTACTCGTCTATTTTTTCAATGAGTTCATCAAGAAGTTCGTATAGCAACTCCAACTTCCCGGGTCCAAATTTCTCAGTGATATATTGATAGCGTTCTGCCGATTTTGGGGAAATTTCAGCAAACAACCTCTTGCCTTCAGCGGTCAAAAATATGGCACTTCGGCGCTGATCACTGGTGACAGGCTTGCGGTTCACAAGGCCACGCTGATCTAGGTTTTGGATAATTCGCGACAAGCTGGGCATCAACAAATAACAGCGCTCTGACAACAAAGTCATTTCTAGGCCATTTTCATCCTCAAGCGCACGAATCACACGCCACTGCTGTGGCGAAATGTTATGCTCTTTAAGCGCCGGAGAAAACTTTTTCATTACGGCTTCCCGCGCCCGCAACAGCGACATGGGTAGAGACCGGTTAAAACCCCGAAGACTACTGTTCTTCATTCCTGCAACTCACTGATCATTCGACAAAACGCAATCCTACACTCATTACCCTCAATCCAACAGGGCCGCCGTTAGCCTACGACTCCTGAGCCATCAAGCCATATTTTCCGGCGTGAAATAACAAAGGCGCCTTTTCGGGCCTGCTTGTGATCTCAAGCACTTCACCCACCAAAATGGTATGATCGCCACCAGGGTATCGAGCCCACACGCGGCATTCAAAACTGGAGGCCACGTTGTGCAGTACAGGGGTTCCTGACTTGCCTAGTTGGAATATTTCCGAATCGAGTACATGATCACCTTTTTTTGCACAACTGTTTGAGAGGGCCTGCTGGTCATCGGCCAGTATGTTGATACAAAACGTTTCAGACTCTTCAAACCAAGCCAAGCAATCGGAGTCATTTTGCAAGCTCCACAATACCAGAGCTGGCTCCAATGATACTGACGCAAAGGAATTCACGGTCATGCCAAAAGGCTTGTGGCTTTTAGGGTTCGCAGTAATGACACAAACACCTGTTGCAAAGCTGCCCAGTGCGTTGCGAAGTTCAATAGGATCGATTTTCATAATTACTCTCTTTATTCAATAATATACATACAATGGCACAGTTTTTCTCAGTATTGCCTCTCACTGCTTGAGATATTTTGCTCAATGCCACCTAAGCAGAGATATTTTATCTCTAAATAGTCATCCAAACCGTATTTCGATCCCTCTCGCCCCATACCCGATTCTTTTACCCCGCCAAAAGGTGCCGCTGGATTAGAAATGGCCGCTTCATTTATACCAACCATACCGTATTCCAGAGCCTCTGAAACTCGCCAGATACGAGACAGGTTCTGTGTATAAAAATAAGCCGCCAAGCCCGCTCGTGTAGCGTTCGCCATGGCAATGGCCTCGCCCTCGGTTTCAAACCTAAGCACCGCGGTAACTGGGCCAAATATTTCTTCCTGCGCGATGGCCATGTGTGACTCCACCTCACTTAAAACACTTGGCGGGTAAAAACACTCGCCCAAGGAAGACATCGACCCACCGCTCAGCAGTTTTGCGCCCTGCTCGACCGCCTGCTCCACTTTCCGATTAACCGTTTTTACCGCTTTGGCGTTAATCAAAGGACCTATGTCAGTCTGCGCTGCGTCACCCGCCCCAACTTCAAGTTTATTAACGGCCAGCACCAATTTTTCAAGGAAAGTATCGTAAATACCCGCCTGTACCAGCACCCGATTGGTGCAGACACAGGTTTGCCCCGCGTTGCGATATTTAGACAGCATCAGCCCGGCCACAGCTTGATCGATATCGGCATCGTCAAACACTATGAAGGGTGCGTTTCCGCCCAGTTCCATCGAAGTTTTCTTCACTGTGTCGGCCGTTTTCTTCAGCAATATTTTACCCACTGCTGTAGAGCCAGTGAAAGAAAATTTACCAATTCTAGGATCTGTGACCAACACTTCGCCAACTTCAACTGATTGCTCACTGACCAGAACATTGAACACACCAGCGGGGATACCCGCCTCGCCGGCAAGCTCGGCTAAGGCCAGTGCCGACAAAGGAGTTTCCTCTGAAGCCTTAACAACAAAGGTACAACCCGCGGCCAAAGCTGGCGCCGCTTTTCGAGTAATCATGGCAAGCGGAAAATTCCACGGCGTAATGGCTGATACCACACCTACGGCTTGTTTGATAACAATAACTCGCTTGTCGTTTGCGGGGCTGGGAATGGTATCGCCATAAACACGTTTTGCCTCTTCGGCAAACCATTCGATGTAGCTTGCGGCATAATCCACTTCACTTTTAGCTTCGGCCAAAGGCTTGCCTTGCTCGGCCGTTAAAAGTTCAGCCAGCTGATCTCGATTATTCACAATGAGCTTAAACCAAACCATCAGCAGTTCAGCGCGCTGCTTCGCCGTTTTAGCACGCCAACTCGGCAGCGCCTGATCCGCAGCGTCGACCGCCAAAACTGCGTCAGCTGGGCTCGCCGAAGCGACCTCAGCCACACAACTTTGATTGGCCGGGTTTAATACTGCAAAGGCATTTAAGCCCTCGTAATTTATCCAGTCGCCATTAACATAGCTGCTTTTTTTGATCAGCCTATTACTCACCGGCTTTACACGGCAGCACTTCATCAATAATGCCGTTGGAGAGTGTACCCACCCCTTCAACTTCAACTTCAACCACATCGCCTGGAACTAAGTACACAGGTGGCTCAAATCGGGCGCCGGCGCCATTAGGCGTACCGGTGGCAATCACATCGCCGGGCTTGAGATGGAAAAATTGCGAGAAATAGCTAATGATGTATTTGAATGGAAACATCATGCTCGCGGTTGTATCGTTCTGGCGCACTTCGCCATTGACCCGAGTAGTCACGCGCAGGTCTTCAAGCTGCGCTTCAGTGAACTCATCCCGAGTCACCATCCAGGGGCCAATAGAGCCAGAATGCACAAAGTTTTTGCCCTGCGTCACATTGAACTTGGCATGGCGAACCCAATCTCGCAAAGTGCCCTCGTTCATAATTGTCAGGCCTGCAATGTGGCTGTAGGCATCTTCCTCAGCAATGCGTCGACCACCTTTACCAATGATCAAAACAATCTCACCTTCATAATCTAACTGGTGCGATTCTGGTGGGCGAACCAATGGCTGATCGTGGCCGGTTAATGAATCAGGCGTGCGAATAAACAAACTGGGAAATTTTGGCGCTTCTGAGCCGTCTTTATACTCAGCATTCCTATTCGCGTAGTTCACTCCCACGCAGGCAATTTTCTCGGGCGAAGTGATGGGGGCTAGGTAAACAACGCCTTCATCTGAGAAGTCCGCGTCCAAGTCCGCAGCAAGTGCCTGTATTTCCGCTAGGCGATCTTGCTTCAAGATCTCATGTAAATCACCCCCTATACGGCGGCCCAAGTCGACAATACCCGCGCTCTTTACTACGCCCCAGGATTGCTTCCCTTCTCTCTCAAATGTCACAAATTTCATAAAGCCCCTACCCTCTCAGCATTCACTGTTGATCTAAAAGAACAAATATATTTAACGTGTTATGCAATATACTCTAAGATTATCTTGATTTCCAGCTATAAATACAGACAAATAACCATATTCGTTGTTTACAACGGGCTTTTTTGAACATATTATACTTAACACGTTATACAAATTAGCCGACACGGAGGCTGCCATGCCGAGTTTTAAAGAGAACCAAACCCATGCCAATCATTTTTTGGCGCGATTTAAAAAATCGGTTACGGGCCATTTTATTAGTGGTGCGCCCCATTTGCCGAGTGAATTTGAGACTTACAGCAACACCACCCCAGTCGACAATTCCAGCCTCGGGGATGTTGTGATTGGCTCCGCTGCCGATGTTGATAAAGCCTGTGAGGCGGCCCAAAATGCCTTTCCGGCATGGCGCGACATGCCAGGCGCCGAGCGTAAAAAGCTGCTGAATCACTTTGCCGACAAAATTGTAGAGCGCGCCGACGAAATTGCTCTGGTGGAGTCAATGGATTGTGGCCAGCCCATCCGCTTTATGAAGCAAGCCGCCATTCGCGGCGCCGCAAACTTCCGCTTTTTTGCCGACAAGGCCCCGGAAGCTCAAAATGGCCAGGCCCTGCATCAAGCGGAACACACTAACTACACACTGCGCAGCCCAATCGGCCCTGTAGGCATTATCACGCCGTGGAATACCCCCTTCATGTTGGCCACCTGGAAAATTGCCCCCGCACTGGCCTCGGGTTGCACCATTGTTCACAAGCCCGCTGAACTCACTCCACTCACCGCCATGCTACTGGCCGAGATTGCACGCGACGCCGGCATACCCGACGGCGTTTGGAATACCGTCAACGGTTTTGGCGAGGTGGCTGGCAAACGTTTAACCGAGCACCCCGCGATAAAAGCAATTGCGCTCGTGGGCGAAGGCGCAACGGGCAGCCATATCATGCGTCAGGGTGCGGAAACGCTGAAGCGTGTGCATTTTGAATTGGGCGGCAAAAACCCAGTCATCGTCTTTGATGATGCCGACTTTGATCGCGCACTCGACGCAGTGGTATTTATGATTTACAGCTTGAACGGCCAGCGCTGTACGTCCTCTAGCCGGTTACTGGTGCAAAGTGGCATCAGGGACCGGTTTATTGCGGCTCTGGAAGCCAGGGTTAAAAACCTGAAAGTAGGTCACCCCTTAGACCCCGACACTGAAGTGGGGCCACTGGTGCACACCGGCCACTTTGAAAAGGTGATGAGCTACATGGATATCGCCAACGAAGATGGTGCAACCACAGCCGTGGGCGGTAAGCGAATGCCAGAACTCGGCACTGGCAATTACGTTACGCCAACCCTGTTTACCGACGCCAATAACTCAATGCGCATTGCCCAAGAAGAAATATTTGGCCCGGTGCTCACCAGCATGAGTTTCGATACGGAAGATGAAGCCATTGCCATGGCCAACGATACTATTTATGGCTTGTCGGGCTACATCTGGACCAACGATACTGGGCGAGCTATGCGCATGGCAAAACATGTAGAAGCGGGTATGTTATGGGTTAACTCCGAAAATAACCGCAACTTACCTTCGCCCTTTGGCGGCGTTAAGATGTCAGGGATTGGCCGAGATGGTGGCGACTACAGTTTTGATTTCTATATGGAGACCAAAAACGTTTGTATCGCCCACGGCACCCATAAAGTACCTGTATTAGGCCGCTAGACTATAGTCACAAGAGGATTGAATGATGGGAGAAATTGCACTCGCGGCAAAAGTCACACATGTACCGTCCATGTACATCTCAGAACAGCCTGGACCACATCAGGGCTGTCGTGAACAAGCCATTGAAGGGCACAGGGAACTAAGCCGGCGCGCTCGAGCCTTGGGCGTAGATACCATTGTGGTTTTTGACGTCCATTGGCTGGTGAATGCGGGCTACCACATTAACTGTAACGGTTCCTTTCAAGGCACCTACACCAGTAATGAACTGCCGCACTTCATCAAAGACATGGAGTACAAATATTCCGGCAACCCAGAACTTGGGCAACTGATAGCCCAGTGTGCCAACGAGCGCGGGGTAAATACTTTAGCCCACGAGGTAGACTCGCTGGAACTCGAATATGGCACCCTAGTACCCTGCCGATACATGAACGATGACAACCATTTCAAAGTGATTTCTATCGCGGGATGGTGCGCTTGGCACAGCCATGAAGACTCAAAAATGTTTGGCGAAGCCGTTAAAGAGGCTATTGAGAAAAGTGACAGCAAAGTCATGGTTTTAGCCAGTGGCTCCCTGTCCCATCGCTTCAATGACAATCGCTCTGGCAAAGACAGTATGTTTGAGATCAGCAACGAGTTTTATCGTCAGGTTGATTTGCGAGTATTGGAACTCTGGCAGCAAGGGCAGTGGAAAACTTTCACTGACATGCTCGGCGTATACAATGAGACTTGCCACGGCGAGGGCGGTATGCACGACACCGCTATGCTGCTGGGCATGCTTGGTTGGGACCAGTACAAGGGCAAAGTTGAAATTTTAGGCGAATACTTCCCCAGTTCTGGCACGGGTCAAGTAAACGCACTGTTCCCCATCGTATAAACGGGTTAAATATGCCGCATTTTATTCTTGAATATTCCGCCAACCTCGACGAGTCTCTGTTGGCGCTGGATTCTCTGTTTGAGAAACTGCATCACGCAGCACTCTCAACTGAGCTCTTCCCTCTAGCGGGCATTCGCAGTCGCGCCCACCGCTGCACTGACTTTAGGGTGGCCAACGGCAACCCCGACTATGCTTTTGTTCACCTGCAAGTGAAAATTGGCGGCGGCCGAAGTGCCGAAGAACAAAACCTTTCGGCTGAGCTTTTTTTCAAGGTACTCGGCGATCACTTGAAGGTCATTCAAGACAATAAAGGTTTAGGTATATCCTTCGAAATGACGGAGCTGCCGCCTGTTCTTAAATTTAATCTAAACAATTTACGCCAGCACTTGGCTAAAGAGTAAAGTATGTTAACTGAATCTGAAATTAAAGCCGCGGCTGAAGACCTCTATAAAGCCGAAGTAAATCGACAGGCCATTGACCCAGTGTCCTTAACACACCCTGACATGACAATGGATGACGCCTACGCCATTCAAAAGAGTTGGGTGGACAAAAAAATTGATGACGGCCGCAAAGTGATTGGCTACAAAATTGGCTTAACTTCCCGCGCTATGCAAAATGCGATGAAAATTAACGAGCCCGACTACGGCGTGTTGTTAGACGACATGGTTTTCCCCGACGGCACCGATATCGACATCTCTCAATTCTGCGACCCAAAAATTGAAGTGGAATTGGCCTTTGTATTGAAGGAGCGCCTTGAGGGTGAAAACATCACCATGTTCGATGTGCTCAACGCTACGGACTATGTGGTACCTGCACTGGAAATTATTGCCGCGCGCAGCCACCGTGTTCACCCAGAAACAGGCTACACCCGCAACGTCAAGGACACCATTTCTGACAACGCCGCCAACGCTGGTATTATCATGGGTGGCCGCCCCATCAAACCTAATGACATGGATTTACGCTGGTGCGGTTCGCTGTTTTATTTAAACGGTGTGCTTGAAGAGACGGGCTTGGCAGCGGGCGTGCTCAATCACCCCGCGAACGGCATTTGCTGGGTAGCCAAACGCTTTGCACCCCACGGTGTAGCGCTGGAACCTGGACAGGTGATTTTATCGGGCTCCTTCACGCGGCCTGTGGCCATTAAAGCGGGCGATACCGTTCACGCCGACTACGGCCCACTTGGCGGCATTGCCTGTCGATTTGTGTAAGCGGGAAAATATTTATGAACGTACCCATCAATCACTTCAAACACGCGCTCAATAAAGGCAAAGCCCAATATGGTCTTTGGCTGGGCTTGCCCGATTCTATCTGCGCAGAAATAGCCGCGGGCGCCGGGTTTGATTGGCTGCTAATAGACGCCGAGCACGCGCCTTACAGTGTTCGCGATATTCAAAACCACTTACAGGCCATTGAGCCCTACAAGGTGCCCGCGATTGTCAGGCCGGCGGAAGGCCGCACGGCACTGCTCAAACAACTGCTGGATGTGGGTGCACAAACTCTGCTCATCCCCATGGTAGACACCGCCGAGCAAGCAAGACAGTTAGTGCAAGCGGTTCGCTACCCTCCCGAGGGGATACGGGGTTTGGGCACGTCCATGGCCAGAGCCGCCCGTTGGAACGGAATTCCTGGGTATTTGGACAATGCCAATAAGGAAATTTGCTTGATTGTACAAGCCGAAACCGCCACGGCGATGGAAAACCTAGCAGAGATTGTAGCGGTAGAGGGTGTTGATGCGGTGTTTATCGGGCCGTCTGATTTGTCGGCGTCTATGGGCTATATTGGCCAACCCGGTCACCCCGAGGTAGTGAAGGCAATTGAAGCCGGCTTTGAAACTATTTTGGCCGCAGGAAAAGCCGCAGGGGTATTGGCCGTTGATGAAAAGCTCGCCCACGCTTACGCAAAAAAAGGCGCTAGCTTTATCGGCGTCGGTGTAGACGCTGCGCTGCTGAGTAATGCCACTCGTCAACTGGCGAATCGATTTATCAGCTCAGAAGACGAAGCACCTTTAGCGGGCTACTAAGCGGTCGACTCAGTGCCCGACACGTCTTCTCCAAGTAGAATTCTGCGCCGGAATTCTCTTGGAGAGCATCCCACTTTGCGGGTAAAGAAACGGCAAAAATACGCGGCGTCTTTGTAACCCAATTCATCTGAAATACTATTAATGGCCCTCGCAGTATAAATCAATTGCCACTTCGCCTCTTCTATTTGCCGCTCATACACTAAGCTCTTTGATGACGAACCCGACAAGCGGCGACAAATGTCGGCCAAACGGCTCGGTGAAACATTTAGCTCAAGAGCAAAGGTGGCCAGTGGCCAGTGTTTTTTATAATTCAATTCTATTAATTTGTTAAAGGACTGGAAGATTTTCATTTCTTCTTGGCCAAAGGGTATGGTTCTCTCTGGCAGATGCGACAACCTAAAAACACTCACCAAAATCAGGTTCACAAGCGCCGGCAATGTGTGTTTTTGCCCTGGTCGCAGCGCAAAAAATTCGTCGGCCAACAACTCCATCAGCATGGGCAATTTTTCCGCCTCCCGAGATAAAGCGCCGCCCACAGAGTGCAGCTCATTAAACACAGGATACGAAAAACGTTTTTCCAAGGCGCCTTCTTCACTGCCCGCCACGAGTCGGTGCACCACTTCCCTGCGCACCGTCAGCACTAAACCAGCTGAGGCTTTGTCCATTTTAAAGGAATGGGGTATGGCGGGCGGTGTAAAAAAAAACAACGGCGCAACGCCTCGATATGAGTGATCCCCTAGCTGCACATCCACGCCACCCGATTTAAGCCAGTGGATTTGATAAAAGCGGTCGTGGCGGTGCACGGGCATGTCCCGGCCAAAAAAATCGGACAACTTGCTCAAGGCATCAATGTGGATATCCGCATCTTTATAACGCTGATCATAGGTTTTACCAATATCAATATTCGGTATAAGCACCCAATTCCACCCACTTTTAGCGCCCACAACTGAGCCTTTCAATCTACAGAAAGTACAAGTTTTCTATCGCTTTGTCTATGGCTTTGTACCTCTTTGAGGAGGACTATAGAGCCTCACATAAGCCTTTGCATAGACAGCAAAATAACTCGAAAGGAACATTGCATGAGCCCGAATTCTGCCAGCGCTGCACACGCACCCACCACAGAGCCCAGTCACTCCACTGTTCTCAATGCATCCTCTTTGCTTGAAAAAGTGAAAGAAATTCTCCCCACTATTGCCGCCAATGCGATTCAGGCTGAAGAAGAGCGTCAAGTGCCCGAGGAGAATATTAAAATTCTGAAGGAAATCGGTTTTACTCGAGCCTTCCAGCCAAAAGCCTACGGCGGTTTAGAAGTATCATTGTCCGAATTTGCCGAGTGTGTTGCCACCCTCGCCGGCGCCTGCGCCAGCACCGCCTGGGCCTCTAGCTTACTAGCCACTCACAGCCACCAACTGGCACTATTCTCCGCTGAAGTACAAAAAGATGTTTGGGGTGAAGATCCACAAGCCACTCTGAGCAGCAGCGTTGCCCCAATGGGTAAGATTGAGGAAGTGGAAGGCGGCATTATGCTCAGTGGCGACCTAACCTGGAGCAGCGGTTGCGACCATGCTGAGTGGGCCATTATGGGCTTTATTCGCAAAGGCAATGAACACTTCCCAGAACCGCACACACACTTCGCGGTAGTGCCAAGAAAAGATTATTCGATCATAGACAACTGGTATGCCTGTGCCATGAAAGGCAGCGGTACAAAGACTCTGGAAGTGCGCAATGTATTTGTCCCCAACAGCCGCATTGAATCATCAAAAGCTTTGATGAACGGCAAGTCTAGCGGTTACGGTTTGTACCCTGATAGCGAGGTATTCTTTGCACCTTACCGCCCTTACTTTGCCTGTGGGTTTGCGGCCATTAGCTTAGGCGTGGCTGAGAGAATGCTAGAGTGGTTCATTGTGCGCAGCAAGTCTCGTGTACGTGCCTACACCGGCGCCGAAGTTGGGCAAGACGTTCCGGCCATTATGCGTTTAGCCGAGTCTAAGCATCAGGTGAATGCGGCTAGAGCCTTACTCGAAAAAGATTGGGCCGACTTGACTCAACAAAGTAAAACCCAAGTATTACCCTCGACGGATCAAGTGGCTAACTGGCGCACTAATCAAGCCTATGCCGTGAAATTATGCATAGCCGCGGTTGACCGCTTGTTTGAATCCAGTGGCGCCAACGCTTGGTTTAACCACAATGAAGCCCAGCGCTTATTCAGAGACTCTCACATGACCGGCGCCCACGCCTATACAGACTACGATGTGTGTGCGCAGATCATGGGTCGGCACATGGTCGGTCTAGAGCCAGATCCAAAAACGGCCTAAACTCAAGCGAAAGCTCCTAAGCGTTTCGACGCCTTGCTAGCCCTCACGGTGACACAGCTTAAGTCACCGTGAGACTCTCAGTTCTGTTATCATTCATGCAATGAAAACAAATACCCAACTGAGAGGCCGTCTAAGGCTAACATGAGTAATACAGCGCTCAAAAGCTTCCCCAATCAGTTCCAGCAAGAATGCCTCAAGCTGATCAACAGCTTGTTAAAATTAAGTTCGTCAATTTTTTATCTGGTTAAGCCGGACATGTCGCACCTGGGCACGGCCTTTGACAATATGTCCCCAAGCGTGCAAAAAAATTACCAAAAAAATTATCAAACTCTCGACCCCCTCAACCCTGCCAAGTTTGCCGAAACCGATGATATTTTATTGACCATCGATTCGCAGATGCCCCCACATTTATTGCGTCGCTCGGTCTACTATCTGGAGTTTATGAAGCCCAACAATCAGCACTATGTGGTGGACATGTTTTTCCGGCGCGAAGGTGAGATTGTGGCCGTATTGAGTATGCTGCGAGACGATTCATTGGGAAATTTCACTCAAGAAGAACTTAGCTTACTAAGGAAACAACAGCCTTTTCTACAGTACGCATTGAACGCGGTGTACCTACCCAAACGTCTTGAAGAACGCCGCTCTATGGAAGATAAGTATGGCCTCACGAAACGGGAATTGGATGTATTAGAGCACTTGATCGCCGGCGCAAGTAATAAACTTATTGGCGAAACACTGGGACTGGGTTTGCCCACGGTAAAAACCCACATTCAACATATATACCAAAAAACCGGTGTTTCTTCACGCATTGAATTACTGTCGGGCGCAGCTGCCCACTTGAATCAATAACGCTTGTGCGGAAAATCAAAACGGCGGCGAAATCAGCCTCAATCTAATCCCTACGGTTGATACTCACCGCGGCCCCCACTGCCTAGAATACCCCTGAACCCATTCAACTTGGCTCAGGAATTCAGCACATGATCAGCGGCACAAACACTTCACTCTTACAACGACGCCATAAAGTACTGGGTCAACACTCTCCCCTGTTCTATGACGAGCCCTTGAACATTGTTCGAGGCGAGAATGTCTGGCTTTTTGACGTCGACGGCAAGCGCTACTTGGACGTGTACAACAACGTCCCTCACGTGGGTCACAGCCACCCACATGTGGTTGAGGCTTTAAGCCTACAAGCTAGTACCCTCTGCACACATACCCGCTATCTCCACGACAATGTTGTTCGCTACGCCGAGCGGTTAACGGCCACGTTTGATGACTCTCTGTCTATGGCTATGTTTACCTGTACCGGCAGTGAAGCGAATGAGCTGGCACTGCGTATGGCCCGTCACGTCACAGGTGGCAGCGGCATCATCGTCACTGACTTTGCCTACCATGGCAACACAGAGGCTGTGGCAGAGCTTGGCACAGCCTTTATGGCCGAAGCTAAGGCAACACGTCGAGTACGTTCAATCCCTATACCAGACTCATACCGAGCGATGGGCGGGCTCACCGGCGAAGCCTTAGGTGAAGCCTATGCCAACTGTGTCAAAAACGAGATTGCAGCCTTTGAGGCCGACGGCATTAAATTTGCGGGTATTCTACTGTGCCCAGACTTTGCCAATGAAGGCTTGTTGAATGTTCCCTCTGGCTTTCTCGAAAAAGCCGTAGCTCATGTCCGCGAGGCCGGCGGTGTATTTATTGCCGATGAAGTTCAGGCGGGCTTTGGGCGCAGTGGTCGGCACATGTGGGCACACCAGCAGTATAATGTGACTCCGGATATCGTCACTTTAGGCAAGCCTATGGGGAATGGTCACCCATTGGCCGGCGTAGTGGCAAGGGCAGATATTATTGAATCCTTTGGCGCTTCGTCCATGTACTTCAATACCTTTGGCGGCAACCCAGTATCCTGCGCCGTAGGGATGGCGGTACTCGATGTCTTGGAACAAGAAAATTTATTGCAAAATGCCATTGATACAGGCGCCTATGTCAGTAAAGGTTTGCGCGCACTACAAAACAAATATGAATTGATCGGCGAAGTGCGTGATCTAGGAATGTTCTTTGCGCTGGAGTTAGTAAGCGATCGTATCCTAAAAGAACCCGCCTCCGAGGCCAGTCATAAGATTGTCAATACGCTGCGCAGGGAAGGTGTACTGATCAGTAAAATCGGTCGTTATGACAACATATTAAAACTTCGCCCTCCCATGCCCTTTAAGCCCGAGCACGCCGATATTCTGCTCGCCGCACTGGATAAAGCATTTTCGCAGATCCAGGAGGAGCAATAATCATGTCATCTTGCGACGCTCTAAATTCGCCAAGCCTCTCAGAAAAGACCTCAGCTCTCGGCATTGAGCATTTCCGTACCCTCGCCAAAAATGCTCTGCTCGCCTGGAACATCAGTGATGCCGAGCTCACACTGATCAAGCACAGGGAAAATGCTGTGTTTAAGGTCGTCACCGAGAACGGCGACAAATTCGCTATGCGCATTCATCGCCTAGGCTATCACAGCGATGCAGCCCTACAGTCTGAACTCCAGTGGATTCATGCCCTCGCGAAAAGTGGAATCGAGCTGCCTGAAGTTATTCCGACAGCGGATGGACGCTTTTTTGTTAGCGCCCGCGCCAACGCAAACTCTTCGCCCCAGCAGGTCGACCTGCTGGCTTGGGTAGAAGGAGAGCAGCTTGGGGCAGTAAATAAGGAGCTTTGCGAAGACCCAAATGCGGTGCAAGCAATTTACCGAATTATTGGTAACATGGCGGCTCGCCTGCACAATCAAGCCAGTGAATGGCAGCTTCCTGAAGGTTTTCAGCGCCATGCCTGGGACGCTGAGGGCCTGGTTGGCGAACAACCTTTTTGGGGCCCTTTTTGGGCACTAGCCTCGCTGACGGACGAGCAACGAGAACTACTACAATCCGCACGAAGCTCGGTCAGACAGGCTCTGGAACGCTACGGACAAGACCCCCAGCGCTACAGCATGATTCACGCTGACTTTGTCCCGGAAAATTTGCTGCTTGAGGGCAACACTGTACGACTTATTGACTTTGACGACGCAGGCTTTGGCTGGCACATGTTCGAGATCGCCACGGCCCTGTATTTCATCCAAGACGCCCCCCATTACTCTATCGCCAGAACCGCGTTAATAGAAGGCTATCGCGAGCATCGCGCCCTGCCAGAGCGCGATCTGGAAACGCTTCCCATGTTCCTAGCGGCTCGCGGCTTTACTTATCTGGGATGGGTACAAGACAGACAAGAAACAGAAACCGCACAGAAAATGACCCCTGAGCTTGTGACCATGGCGTGTAAAACGGCGGCCAAATATTTAGCGGTGGCGTCACAACTGAAATCTTCCTAAACTCAGCATTGAGTTGAAAGAAAATTTAACTTTGTCTATTTCAATTAATTGGCATCAGGTGTTAAATACGGCTCTTGCACATACACACTGGAGGTTGAGTGGAATTTCCCAACGAATTCCAAAAGCAATGTATCGCGATGGTACAAAATCTCATTGAGATCAAAGCCGCCCGCTTTCTGATTACAGATCCTCACATGCATAAAAAAGGTTTTGTCGGGCTCAATGTCGAAAATGAAATGGAAGCGAAATATCATGGCGGGCTAGAACGTTTAGACCCCATGCACCCCTCCAATTTTGAAAACTCCAACGAAACGGTGATTAGCAGCAACACGGTAATGCCTCATAATAATTGGTTGAAAACCATTTTTTATCAGGACTTCATAAAACCCTATGGCTACTTACATCTGGCGGATATGTTTTTTCGAAACCACGGCAAGATTATTGCGATACTAACGGTATTGCGCGATGAAAGCCTGCCGGAATATAGCAGTGATGATCTGAAGATGTTAAGAAAAGTGCAGCCCTTTCTGGAGTATTCACTCAACAGCATCTACATGCCCGCCCGTATTTCAGAGCGAGAATATGTGCGCGAAACTTACGAACTGACCAATCGAGAACTGGACGTACTGGAATATGCACTCACTGGTGCAGACAACAAAACCATGTCTAAGCACCTGAATATCAGCATGCCTACACTGCGAACACATCTACAGCACATCTATCCCAAAGTAGGCGTGCACTCAACCAGTGAGCTCATCGCAAAGATATTGCGTGAGCTCAAACACGGATAAATACCCTTGCGCTATACCCGCTAAGCTAGAGATTTCTCAGCGGGTTTAAAGTGATTACGTGCTTGCGCACGTAGACCTGGGGTTAACAATACGGCCGAAAATACAAACAGACCAATGGCGATTGAGTTAATCATGTCGTAACCGCCCGCGCCTAATAAAGAAGCGGCCACGGCAGGCCCAAGAGCGTAGCCTAACATTTGCAAAGCAACTCCCATGGCAACCACTTTGCCTTTAGAATCGTAACCCGCGAGGGTTGCCATCAGGTAAGGCATAGTCAGATTCCAAAGGAAGTTAAACAGGCAAACGCCCGCGGTATAGAGCAATAGCGTCGGGGTTCCAAGAATGAAGGCGATTCCTAGAGCGCCGCCAAAAATCCCTATCATCATAGGTAAAATTCGCCCGAAGCGCACCTCAAAAATAACCGCGGTCATTGCCCCTGCTATGCCCAAAAATTGCGAAACCGTCAACGCGTTGGCCACAGATTGTTCGCTGATGCCCGCTTCGATACCCACTAAAAACATATAAACCCAGACAATGCCAATAGCTAAGTTGTAGGCAAGCACACCAGACAGAGCAACAAATTTTGTCACTTTTGGGTATTCAGGGCTCGTATCCAAGGCACTTTCATCGTACTGATGTGAAACCGGAAGGTGCACCACAAAAAGAAGGCCAAGCGCCGAGAAGAGGCCAAAGAATATTTGCACGCCTTCAAGCCCAGCCCAGTGAAATGCGCTTGGCATCACCAACAGGCCCAAAGCACCGTAGGTAAGAACAGCCGTAATAATGTAACCCATATTACGCTCAGCGCGCTGAGTGAGCCCCATCATGATAAAGGTTATGGCAATTAGGCCACCAGAACCTAAACCCGTAAAAAAGCGCACTGCCATCAAGGAATTTGCGTCAGCGACGCCCACGGATAAAAAATTACCAGCAGCCGACACTAGCAAAAATACCACCGTCATTAAGCGCCAGTTAAATCGTCCTAAAATAAAATTCAAAAACACTGCCATTGCGGCCAGGCCAAACATTTCAGCCGCAGCAATTAAACCGGCTTGCTCCTCAGAATAACTCATGTATTCCACCAAGCCTTGCACATAGGCTGGCTGGAGAATAAACATACAGGGGCCAATAACGGCTAATACAATAACGGCAACGATTGATTTCGTCGCATCAACATCAACAACAGTAGATTGATCGCCTAGATATCCTGACATATACGCCCCTTCTTTTGGTGACTTAATTATAGGTATATTTATAAAATTATGGGATTAATTATTTCTCAACGGTATCAACCCCAATGAACCGTACTTTCGGAATAGAATACTTGGCGCTAAAAAAAAGCCACCTCTGAGAACAGAAGTGGCTTTATGCTTAGCGATCGATTTTAGTAAAAGCCTTTTCTAGGGCATCCACCAATTGGTCACAGTGTTGCTCTTGGAAAACCAAGGGCGGCGAGAGAATAATCTTAGTGCCAACCGGACGTACCAACACCCCTTCTGCTCTAGCGGCCGCCGCAATATTGTTGGCGAAGGCATCGTTAGGGTCAACAGGTTCACGGGTTTCTTTGTCCACCACCAAATCTAGGGCGATCATTAAGCCTTTACCGCGAACTTCACCCACCGATTTGAATTTCTCGGCAAAAGGTAGAAGCTTGCTCTTAAGGTATTCACCCTGAACCTTGGCATTTTCTGGTAGGTTTTCTTTTTCTACAATATCGAGCGAAGCCAAGCCCGCAGCACAAGCTACCGGATGTCCGGAATAGGTATAGCCTGCGAAAATTGCGCCATTAAAATCGGCATTATTGTCCCATGCCTGCTCAATTCGTTCGTTTATCATCACAGCGCCCATGGGGATATAACCCGAGGTTAAACCCTTTGCCAAGCACATCATATCTGGCGCAACGCCCCAGCCACGACTGCCAAACATATTGCCGGAGCGACCAAAACCAGTAACCACCTCATCGGCAATCAACAGCACGCCATATTTGTCGCAGATATCGCGCACTAGCGGCCAGTACTTTTCAGGAGGAACAATAACTCCACCGGCGCCCATAACTGGCTCGGCAATAAAGGCTGCCACTGTGTCAGGCATCTGGAACAAAATTTCTTGTTCAAGTTGGTTTGCACAGTGCTGCGCCAGTTGATCGGGGTCTTCACAGTTCCAAGGGTTGCGATACGACCAGGGTGCATCGATATGTGAGCAACCAGACAGAAGAGGTTCGTAAATTCGACGGTTTACATTGATGCCATTCACGGAGCCACTGCCGAAGTGAACACCATGGTAGCCATTTTTCAGAGAGATAAACTTTTTCCGCTCTGGCTGACCACTAATAACATGGTATTGCCGCGCCAGCTTCATAGACACTTCTACGGAGTCTGAACCACCAGAGGTGAAGAACGCACGCTTCATGTTTTCTTGCTGGGTCATACCAACCAATTTAGCGGCCATTTCAGTAGCGCGAGGGTGGGTGATGCCGTCGAAGAGCTGAAAATATTCCAACTCGTCCAATTGTTTGGTAATAGCTTGTTTCATCTCAGGACGATTATGGCCAACGTTGACGCACCACAAGCCCGCTACACCATCGAGTAGCTGATTGCCTTTATCATCTTTAATATAAACACCGTCGCCGCTGACAATGTGAATGGGCTCGCGTTGCTTGGCTTCGTTGGGATGTAGCATTGGATGCCAAAGGTCTTTGGAAAATTCCGACATGTCTCTCTCCGTTTATTAGATTCGTTCTGGTGATCCTGAAAAACTTAAAAGCTTCACTCACCCAGCTGACATTGAGCGTAAAAGTTTCTCGCTCTAAGTTGTATCATTCAAAGTGATGATATTGTGGAGAAATCGTCGCACATTGGGTGCCGATCTTCGCCCAAAACAGCATTATCTTGTAAATGTTCCGCAGGGTGAAAAACCTGCGGAAAACACGGTGTAAAATAGCCGCAGAGGCACATAAAGCTTACGCTGCCAGGGCAATTAAAATTGGTATCTGTTTCTTGTTACTTCGGGATATGCATCGACTGGGTAGTGGTGTATTCCTCCAGCCCTTCGATACCAAATTCCACTCCCACACCAGAGCTTTTTACTCCGCCAAACGGTACGTGTGGCAATACCTCACCGTGACCGTTGATCCATACACTGCCACTCTCAATCTGTGCCGCCACTTCTTTCGCCCGCTCAATATCGGTGGACCACACAGAACCACCCAAACCAAACTCAGAGGCATTGGCTCGTTCAATGGCATTAGATACATCAGAATATTTAATAATCGGTAAAACCGGACCAAACTGCTCTTCGTCCACAACGCGCATACCGTCGGTGACATCAGCCAATACGGTTAAGGGATAAAAGAAACCTTTTCCTTCTATTGCCTTGCCACCACAGAGGACTCGACCGCCCTGGGCTTTAGCATCCTCTACCAGCTCGGATACAAGATTGAACTGAGACTTGTTTTGAATAGGGCCAAAAATATTGTTCTCGTCCAGGCCATCTCCCATAGGCATGCTAGACGCAATTTCTGTCAAGGCTTCACACACTTGATCGTATTGAGATTCATGAACATAAAGACGTTTTAAGGCAGCACAGGTTTGACCATTGTTGATGAAGGCGCCCCAAAACAAGCCCTCGGCGATGTCAGAAATATTGGCATCCGGCAATACAATACCCGCGTCATTACCACCAAGCTCAAGAGTCAAACGCTTTAAACTGGCTGAGGCATTAGCCATGACCTTTTTACCCACGGCGGTAGAACCCGTGAACACAACTTTACTAATGCCGGGGTGGCTTGGCAGCTTGTGACCGACGTCGCCCGTGACAACATTGAGCACACCTGGTGGTAAGGCTTCATTTAATATCTCCACCATTCGCAATGTGCTTAATGGTGTATTGGAGGCGGGTTTAATCACAACAGTGCAGCCCACACGAATGGCGGGCGCCAGATGCCAAATTGCAATCATCAGTGGCCAGTTCCAGGGAGTTACTGAGGCTACCACACCCACCGGTTTGCGAAACAACAAGGCCTCCCTTTCATCACTGTTTTCCAAGGTTTTTACGGGCAGTGACATACCCGCAGTGGCACGCAACCAGCCAATGCAACCTTGCAGTTCAAATTCAGAACCAACACCTTTCAGAGGCTTACCCTGTTCCTGTGTCAGTAGCCTAGAAAGTTCTTCTGCATTAGCTTCAACAAAATCGGCCATGGCATTGAGTGCATTAACGCGCTCTTGATCGCTGGTTTTGGACCAGGTTTTAAACGCTTTTCCCGCCGCGTCAACGGCCGCGTCCAACTGTTCATCAGTACAATCTGGGCAGCTTCCCACGCGTTCGCCCGTCGACGGATTAATCACTTCTATATGGCTATCAGCATCAACTTTTCTTCCGCCAATAATGGCCTCGTAATAACTCATGGGGTCTCCTTGTACCTTTTAAGTATGTTCATAAGTGACCAAGCCCTCGTTGCTTTAGTCACAAGATATTGAATTTAACGATAATGGCTCTGAGAACATTTTAAAATCATCTAATGTAATGACTTGCTGATAACTTAGGACAAAAAAAAGCCCAGAAACAAGTCTGGGCTTTTGACTAAGTTAAGTTCCACTTACCAACTATAAGCAGCGGTCACACCCATCCAACGAGGCGGGGCGTACATGGCCGTAGATCCACCAGCGCCAAAGTCTAGGTTATACACCCGGTACTCTTCGTTGGTCAGATTTTTAACCCAAGCGCTAAGACGCCACTCTTCTGTGGTATAAGTGAGGCTGGTATTCCACACGGAATAAGAATCTTCAGTGGATGCCAAGGAATTGTGCCCTTCGAGGAATTGCTCATCATAAGCCACGCCGTCTACTTGTAAGGCTAAGTCTCCTTCGCCCAAGGTCCAGCTTTTACGGCCTAGGAAATTAAAGCTGTAACCCGGCGCACTCGGCAACTCTGCATCTACCGTTACACCATCAATAGCCGTATCTACATCATCAACTTCCGAATCCATTACAGACAGGCCAAAAATGAAGTCCCAAGAATCGCCAGGTGTTAGGAACAGCTCCAGTTCAGCACCTTGTGCCGTAGCATCTTTATTGGCAACAGAAGGGGTAAAACCTGTGAAAGAGAAAGACTGATAATCTTGATAGTCATAATAGAAAGCGGTTGCATTTAGACGGGCCAAACCATCAGCGAATTCAGTTTTAATTCCCAGCTCATAAGCATGTAAAGTTTCTTCGTCGTGACGAATGGTTTGCAATTCAAGCTGACCAGCAAAAACATTTTGATTCGGAGACCAGTTCCCACCCTTAATGCCACGATTATACGAAGCAAATACCAAGGTATCGTCGTTCAGACGATAGTCTAACTGCAAACGAGCCGCGTAGTCGCCGTAATCAATCTGGCTGAAATTGGCGCCCATTCCTTCGTCAATCAGAGCTTGTTTGAAATCAAACAGTTCAGGTTCAACTCGCGTTGGATCAGATGGGTCGGAGAAGTCATTGGTGAAATCAATTTCTTTATCATCCTGTGAAAAACGATAACCGGCAATAAGAGTTAATTTTTCCGAGAGATCATATTCGTATTGACCAAAAACAGACCAGTTAGTAGATTCCAAATCGACCGTTACTTCACGCTTAGCCGTTGCCGAACCAAAGAACAATTCACCCGATACAGTTTGCACAAGGTCTAGGTCCATACTCAGATAGTAAACACCAGCCTGCCAGCGAGAATTTTCACCCTCACCAGAGAAGCGGAATTCTTGAGACCACTGCGTATAGGGGTCTACCGTATTTTGAAAATCGATGGCGGAAATACCTAGCCCATCACCATCTTCTAAATAGTCTTTTTCCATGTTGGTATAGTTAGTAATCGATACAAACTCTACTTCGTCATTGAGGTCCCAGACAAGCTTACCGGTGAAGCTGAAAACTTCTCGCTCAAAAAAACCTTCGGTGTTGTTATAGTGCTCATCAGATTTCCCGGTTAATGGGGAGTCGTTAATTATTTCCGTGCCCAAGCCCGTCGCGGGGTCTCCACCTGTATCTAGGAATATGTAACCACCGGTGGCAACATCATTGTCTTCGGTATATTTAAAGGTTAAATCAAGCTGTGCGTCATCGTTAAGGTCAAACTGAAAACCAGCGCGTAAAGCGTAGCCGTCAGAACCCTGTAGATCACGAGCGGCTTTACCTGGGTTGCCAATTGCGCCCTCGGTTATAGTATACAAAGGGCTAGGGCCGTCTTGCGCTTCAATGTAACCGTCAGATTCTTCCCAGCGCGCCGACAAACGGTAGCGCGCGGTGTCTGACAGTGCACCGCCCACGGCGCCTTCAAATGATTTTTTGTTGTATTCGGAGAAAGAGGCTTCAAAATATCCGTTGAGCTCTTCTTCCGCGGCAGGTCGGCTCAGGTAGTGAATCAAACCGCCCGTTGCATTTCGACCAAACAAGGTTCCCTGCGGTCCACGCAGAACTTCAACCCGCTCAACATCAAACAACTGCCCGCTAATAGCGTTCATGCTACCGATGTAAACTTCATCGTTATAAACAGCCACTGGCGCTTCTAAGTTGTCAGTAAAGTTATTTTGCGAGATGCCGCGCAAGTTAAAAGTAGTGAGGGTGGGAGACCAGGAATTCACCTGTAAACCAGGAATCTGCTGGGTAATTTCCGTTGTGCTTGTCACGCCTAAGGCTTTCATTTGGTCGCCAGAGAATGCGGATACGGAAACACCTACATCCTGAATACTCTGTTCACGCTTTTGTGCCGTGACCACTATTTCTTCAAGAATATCGGCTTGAATGGCAAGCGCGGGCAGCAGCAAAGAAGCGGCCACTACACCATGGATGGCGCCAGACAGAGCACGTCCGCCAACGTTATCTCTTACTTGTACTTTATTCGTCATCTTGTTCTCCTGATACTCTGAAGTTACTGACAATGAAAAATGATCCACATTAATACTTCAGGTTGATTTTTATGTAAGACTAGCGTGGTAGAAATTACACTTGCCTTAACCAGCTGACTATCATCTAAAGAGATGAATATCGCTTAACACGTTAAATATTTTCATGTTTTGACATAAAAAAACCCCTCTTATCGAAATAAGAGAGGCCGAGGAGTGACTACCCAAGAAAAAAAAGCGGTTCTTCGTGCGCCCTTAGGCCTATACGAAAGCACGAAGGAGGTTTCACGCTGAGATTAGTATAGACCTTGAGGGGATAATGGGTATCGTCTGAGTAGATGATAAAGCCAAACCTTTATTTACCATGACAGATTCAAGGTTGAATTATGGATATCGAATACTATTAATAGCCGCTGACCCAATCTGGCAAAATAACATTGTTCGCTTCGGCATATCGTTCCCAGCCAGCAATCATTTCCTTTAACTTCTGCGCATGCGCCAAAGATAGATCTCGCTGTTCCCTAGGGTCTTCCGCCAAATTATAGAGCTGCCAATTCCCAGAGCCGTAGGGCGCGGGCAAATGAACCAGTTTCCAATCACCGTGGCGATAGCCACGTTTTCCCATCAGCTCCCAGCCAGCCTCAATTGGTGTAGAAGCATCATCATGGTGGGCCAACAGCGAACGGCCCGTTATAGGCAGTACGTTTCGCCCCATAAATTTTCCATCCGGCGCGTCTACACCTGCCAACTCAAGTATGGTTGGCATGACATCTTGTACGGTACTGAATTGAGACTGCAAAGAGTTTTCAAATTTTATCTGGGGATAAACAATAAAGGCCGGCGCCTTAATACCGCCTTCGGTGGTGGCTCCTTTAAAATTTTTCGTAGGTCCCGTACTCGCTCGAGCCCAGTTTGGCCCAGTCAATAGATAGGAGTCGGCCTTTCCCATATTTTCGTAACGATTGTCACAACATTTTTCTATCCAGGGGACCAACTCCGCCAAGCCATGCTCCACATTATGACCTTCCGCGCCATTGTCAGACATAAAAAATATTACGGTATTGTCGTACTCCCCTATCGCTTTTAAATGCGATATCAGCTTACCTACATAGATGTCGACGTCATCCAACATGGCAGCGTAAATTTCCATCTTACGCTCCTCACGCTGACGTTGACTAGCCGACACATCGGCCCATGCGGGCTCGCCCTCTAAGCGCGGCACCGTTTGGCTATCGGCAGGCACCACGCCTTTGGCAATGGCACCATCAATTCGCTGCTGATGCAGTTTGTCGTAGCCTTGATGATAGCGGCCTTCATATTTGGCGATGGATTGATCAGGCGCCTGCAAGGGCCAATGGGTGGCGGTGTAGGCTAAATAGGCAAAGAATGGTTTTTCTTCCTCGCCTCTCTGACCAATGTATTCCAGCATTTTTTCAGTATAGAAACGTGTCGAGTAAAAATCTTTAGGCAGATCAACCAAGTGATCATTTTCTCGATATTTTGCAGACCGGCCAAACATACCTAGATTGTCAAAATGTCCGCCGCCCCCATGCAGCAGGGCATAAGACTTTTCGAATCCTCTCGCGGCTGGGCTCTGTGACGCCTCCAAGCCCAAATGCCACTTACCTGTCATGTAAGTGTTGTAGCCTTGCTGTTTGAGGACTTCAGCCAAGTTCGCCGCCCGGGTATTCAAATGACCTTCGTAGCCGGGTTGACCCTTCTGATTGGGAGAAAGCTCTTCGTGCATATTACCGAGCCCAACTAAATGATTATCTGCCCCCGTCAATAACATTGCGCGAGTTGGAGAGCAGGTTGGCGCGGTATGAAAATTGGTAAAACGCATGCCATCGTAGGCAAGTTTATCCAAATTGGGAGTTTCAATTTCACCGCCAAAACTACCAAGGTCGGTAAAACCTACATCGTCCACCACGATCAAAAGTATATTGGGTGCTTGAGAGGGATTGCCGCCCGCGACTACGCCGATACTCGATAGAAAGATAGCAACAAACAGTAATAAGCTTGGCATAGCATCTCCAATGCGTTTTTTTATTAGTCAATGCCCGAGTGTACCCTTACTAGCAAATCTGAGGGTATCCACTAAATAGATGAGACGAAACTTTCTTTAAGGTTCTGCCAAAAAAACCTCCGGCGCTAAAGCTCTCCATCATCAAATACAACGATAGACACCTGAAGGCCTGCTGGGCTATAAATGTCGCCTGCAATTCTTACCCTAATATTACTCGAACCTTGTTCCTCAGGAGAACCATAGTGCCCACCACTGACCTAATTGCTGATCTGCAAGCCCGCGGACTTGTTGCCCAAATGGCCGGCGATAATGAACTAAAAGAACATCTGGCCAGTGGCAGCCGAGCAATTTATTGTGGCTTTGACCCCACGGCCGACAGCCTGCACTTGGGCCACTTAGTGCCTTTGCTAATTTTGCGTCGCTGCCAACTGGCAGGCCACAGGCCCATTGCCTTAGTGGGTGGCGCCACCGGTTTGATTGGTGACCCAAGCTTTAAGGCAGAAGAGCGCAAACTTAATTCTCAAGATACCGTGCTGGCCTGGGTGAATCGCTTGCAGGGACAAATTTCGCGCTTCCTCGATTTTAAGGGTGAATTAAACCCTGCCACCATGGTTAACAATCTAGACTGGATTGGTGGGATTAGCACGTTGGATTTCCTTCGCGATGTGGGCAAACACTTTTCGATCAACCAGATGATCAAGAAAGAATCTGTTCAACAGCGTATTGACCGCGACTCAACAGGCATCTCCTTCACTGAGTTTACTTACATGCTCTTGCAGTCCTACGATTTCGCCGAGCTCAACAAGCGGCATGACTGCACCGTGCAAATTGGTGGCTCAGATCAGTGGGGTAATATTACCGAGGGTATTAGTCTTACCCGTCGAATGAACAATCAGCAAGTTTTTGGCTTTACCGTGCCTCTGATCACCAAAAGTGACGGCACCAAATTTGGCAAAACCGAATCTGGGGCCATCTGGCTCGACCCCAAAAAAACCTCTCCCTATGCCTTTTACCAGTTCTGGCTCAATACCGCTGACAACGATGCGGGTCGCTTCCTGCGTTACTTCACTTTCCTTGATAATAAGACCATCAACGAAATCGACAGCGCCATCGCTGAAAATGGGCCGGGTCGTGAGGCTCAGAAAGTTTTGGCAAATGAAGTAACTCAATTGGTCCACGGCGACGAAGGCCTGGCGGCCGCACAGCGCATAAGCAATGCTCTCTTCAATGGGTCTCTCGATACTTTAAGCTTAGCTGATTGGCAACAGTTAAAAATGGATGGCATTCCTCATAAAGTCCTGTCTCGTGGAGCGCTAGGCGACCAGTCACTCCCCCAGATTCTAAGTGAAAGCGGTATGGTGAATTCTGGAAAGCAAGTTAAGGATGCCCTATCGCGCAATGCGATACAGGTGAATGGTATTGCTCTGCCTGACAACTTAGATGTAAGCGCCATTGACAGCTTTGCGCCGGAAGCCGCTATTTTCGAACATTTCTACTTAGTCAAACTAGGGAAAAGAAAATACCAATTGTTTGAAATAGTATAGCTATGAGATGGCTCTGCAGTGGAACCTAGCAGAGCCACTCATACCAGAGGTAAATTGAAACATTGAGCAGTAAACGATTGATTTGTATCAGCAGTAAGAAATTTGACAGCAGCGTTATTCCTTCCTATACCCTATAGATAGCCAACTCATTGCCTTAAATTCTCACAGACCGACACTTAGGTGGACATTCTCTCGGCTAGACTTGCACATACAGGACCTCTAATAAAAACTAAGACCTAAGTCACGGAGACTACATGAAGGAGTCATATTTCCTATTGGATCATGTATCCGATGCTGTTCTTATACATAAAGGGCTGCACAATACACTTTTTGTGAATAGATCTTGTGTCGATATGCTCGGGCTAAGCGACGCTAATGCCACCCTGAATTATCTAAATAATAGCGATGATTTTTTCAAGAAAATTCGCAAGAATAATATCGATACCTTCGAGCCTTTTAATCAATATGATCTAGACAATCCCGACAGCAAATTTTTTCATAATGAATTCATGTTGGAAAAGCCTAACGGAGATTCAAATTGGTTTAGTTCCAAAACCAAAATATTCGATTCGCAAGGCGAGACAGTTTACTGCACAAGTTTTAGAGACATTTCCACACAACGAAAGGCGGAACAGGCGAAAGAAGTGAGCCAGAGCTTACTGGAAGAAACTCTCAACCTCCTACCATGCGCGGTAACCGTAACGGAATTCAAAGAAGGCCGTTATGTCTACGCCAACGATTTTATGTTGAACTTGATGGGATATACCAAAGAAGAAATGATAGGCACTACGGCCCTGGACCTGGATATTTGGGCGGATACAAAGGATAGAGACGAAGTCATTGCCGAATTGCGATCAATGGGTTCAATTTATGATCACAGGCAGTACCACAAAGCAAAAGATGGCACACTCATTTCCACCTCGTTCAATGCCCATGTTATTCAATCTCAGGAAACGCCGCTGTTGATCGCCGCATCTTTTGATAGGAGAGATGCCGACGCTAAGGATAGGGACTTAGACAAGTCTTATCAAAAACTGGAGAAGGCTGAACAAGCAGCGAAGCAAAACCACATATTCTTGGCCTCCGTACTAAATAATATTGGCCAAGGAGTTTTGGTCTACGATCGAGATTTAAACATAGTCGCCTGGAATGAACTTTATATAGAGATGTTAGAATACCCGCGAAACATGTTCAAAAAAGGGATGAATATAAGCGAAATTCTCCTGAGAGATGCTCGCGTTGGTCTCTACGGAAAAGGGGACATTAATTGTCTGGCAGAAGAACGACTCAATATTATTCTCGAAGGTCTGAAAGGCGGTACTTTTGAACTTGACTGGGCGCTTTCCAACGAGATGATTGTAAAACTATGCGCTCGGTACCTGCCTGATGGCAGCCTCGTTGTAACGGCGGAAGATGTCAGCGAGCAGCGTAGGAGATCAAAAAAAATACGCAGCGAAGCCTATTGTGATAGCTTGACAGGGATAGCCAACAGAAGAGCTTACGATGTAGAGCTTCCAGAGTCACTTCAAAAAGCAAGTGATAATAACAGTGGCGTTATACTAGGTTTGTTAGACCTCGATAATTTTAAGAATATCAACGATACACTTGGCCACGCCGTAGGTGATGCTGTACTTGTAGAAGTCGCTCGCATAATTAGACATAACATCCGCAGTACCGACTTGGCTGTACGTCTTGGCGGTGATGAGTTTGCGGTTATATTCAATGATACTCAAGATGAGAATATTGCCAAGTTACGCTTGGAGACAATAGTAAATAGAGTCTTCAGTTTAGATTCGGTGGATGGAACCTCCATTCAGCTAAGCTCCAGTGCGGGCATGAGCTTATCAATGGGAGGTTTGATCGACGCTCAAAATCTTTTCGTACAAGCCGATGAAGCCCTCTACACGGCAAAAAAAGCGGGCAAGGGCTGTGTTCGGGTTGGCATGTCATAACAAGCAGCGATACGGGATAAAAATCACCCGTAAGCAGCCAGACCCTGCTAAGCACCCGATGTTTATTGGTAAGCGCTTAAGACCTTGTGCCGAGCTAATTTATCCAACCTACTGATATTTTCCACTCGCTGATAGAAAATTGACCAGTCACGACCGGACCTTTCGAAAAGCGCGAGAAAATTCGGCACTAGACTCTGGTAATTCGAAAGCGTGGCCATGCTGGCATTATTCATTGTGCCAAGCCAGTAATCGTAACGACCATCCCATTCCCTAGCACTCTTCAGTTTATGGTAGGCCTTCTGCAAGGCTTGCATAATACGTTTTTTATTCTTGCGCTTTTCGGCCACTGACAATATTCCATTTGAAAAAACCCTATTCAATTGGGCGCGATAATCCAAAACCAGATTGATAAGCGCCTGTTGTCTTATCTTATGTATCCTATACTCCTCGTAAGCAGAGCTATCAGCGCGATCTTGATACCATAGCTCGGAGCCCAGCAATGAAACAGCCGTTGCAAAATTTTCATTAAATGGAGTGTCGTTCTTAATATAGATTTTCCGATGGGCCAATTCGTGAAAAAGCAGTTCCACGAGATAAGCTTCACTTTTCAAAATAAAGGTATTGAGAACGGGGTCATTAAACCAACCCACCGTTGAGTACGCCAAAATACCACCTACTTTGACATCGAAACCACGCTTCCGGTAAACCTCGGCTTCTTGCTGAGCGCTCTCTTCTGCAAAATATCCTCGATAGGCAAAACAACCTGCCAAGGGGTAACACCAGCGCTGAGACTCTAAAGATAGTTCAGGTGCAGCGTAAACATTCCAGAGTGCAAATGGGCGTTTCAGGTCACTGTAAGTAGCGTATGCATTACCAACTGGCAGACCTAAGGCCTCTTCAGCAAAAAACCTGAGTTTCAGTACAAACTGAAGCCTGTCTCTTACATCTGGCGCCAGACCTTCTTCGAGCAATATTTTTTCAATCGCTTTGCGCTTTATTAGTAGATCGGCCTGCCCCAAAAATGCCTGGCTGTAAAATTGGCCAGTACTACAGGCACCGCATGCCAAAATCAGTGTAAGAACAATCAGTAATTTCATGGCATACCCATATTAATGAGGACGGAATTTCTGTCGTTCAAACTTGTACGATCTATGCCAAATGCTGCTGAATTTCCCTGATATGATCCGGCCCCATTCGGCAACAACCGCCTATAATATTCGCTCCGCTGTCCCGCCAAGTTATAGCCGCCACACCACACTCAAGTGGTGAAGACGTACCGTGCCAACTTTTCTCATCCGCGTCATAGATTTCGCCCGAGTTTGGATATACCACAACATTCTGCTCCGGCGTAGCGTTTTTAATTTCTTGAATTAGAGAGTTGATATACTTCGGAGAAGTACAATTCACCCCAATGGCTTTAACTCTAGGGTGGCCCGAGAACAAATGAGCACAAGCTTGAATTGGCGTGCCGTCATTCAAGTGCTTGCCATCTTTACAAGAAAATGAAACCCATGCCGGCGAGTTCACTTCACTCAGTAAATCATGTAAAACCTTCGCTTCTTGTAAGCTCGGAATTGTTTCACAAGCGAGTACATCTGCGCCGCTGCCATCGAGCCAATGCAGGCGCTCTCTATGGAAGTCTGCCAGCGCTTGATCACTCATGCCATATTCGCCGGTGTATTCAGAACCATCCGCTAAAGACGCACCATAAGGACCAACGCTTGCCGCAACCAAGGGAACCCTTCCTTCGTGGTCTCGGCTCTCCATGAAATTTTCACGTGCTGTGGCAGCTAGTTGCACCGATTTTATTATGAGCTCCCTTGCCTCGTTTGCGCTTAAGCCCAAGCGCATCAATCCAGCGCGCGTAGCCTGGTAGCTGGCACTTATCGTACAGTTCGATCCAGACTCGAAGAATGCCCTGTGTGCATCGATAATGGCTTGAGGTTTGTCTCGCAGCAACAAGGCAGACCACAAGGCAGAGCTAAGGTCATGCCCTTGCGCCTCCAATTCAGTGGCTAATCCGCCATCGAGAATGATGCACTGAGCTTGCGAGAGGTATGCTTCGAAAGAGTTGTTGCTGCTGGTCATAGTCGCCTCATTTAAGTTCTGTTCACACTACCATGAGCTCCAACGGCGCCTCAAGCGAAGCCGGCGGGAACTGGTGGGAATTGGCGGGCTTGGATTACGATCTAAGGAAATGTAGGCTTGGGGCCATAAAGTTCGCTTAAATTTCTGCCATCATTTAAGCGTTCAAGAGCCTCCCGGTATATTTTCTCAACCTGAGGGTGGATAGATTTTCTCGACAGATATAAACCCACAACGGGTCCTTGAATGACTAGCAATTTAGTCAAATCACCTTCATCCACATTCGAGCTTCTCATACCCCACTCCAGAGTATGGCTTGTTGCGACCATTGCATCTAGTCGCCCCGCCATTAACATCGACACCCCTTGGCGAATGGTATTCACCCTGACTTCCGTATAATCCTTAAACGAGTCAAACTCTTTTCCATATTTACTTCCTCTCATTACCCCGACACTTAAACCTTTGAGGTCCGCCATAGAGCGATATGGAGTGCTGCCAGCAGGTCCCACGATACTTACCGTAGTGTTCATCACGGTGCCAATTCGTATGGCACGCTTAATTATATCGGGTGAATCAAAAACAAAACCCATATCGGCTTCACCGGAGTAAAGATCCTGAAAAACTCTGGCATAGGGGCGCAAAGAAAGACGATAAGGCAGTCCAGTCTCTTTTTCTAAAGCATGCACAAAATCTATCAATATGCCTTGATTCATGCCATTAAAGTTCATGCCCCAAGGTTTAATCGAAGAGATAGAATAGCTCACAGTGATTTCGGGCTGAGCGTCGCTTGTGCCATTATTCTGCGCGCGACCTTCTGCAATTGCAGAGAAAGCAATAAGCGCACTCAAAACGAGAAAGAGCGATGTTTGAATAACTTTCATGTGAATCAAAGCTATCAGGGCTTTATCGACCACAATGACTCCTTCGCGGGCAAACTAACACCAAAACAACCGAGCTCTCGCAATACGGCTAGAGAGCAAAACAAGAACTAAACATTAGCAAACCATTTGCCCCTTAATCCAAAGCGAGAGGCTGCCTGTCATACTGTCAAAACTGCTGCTGCTCTGCAACAACAGAGATCTAAGCATTATAGCAATTTATCCAAAATTTAACTAAGCCGCGAGAACTGACCACAAGCTTATCCTCGATGTGTGACAGTGATTTCCCACGGCCTGAGGATTAGGGTAGATTGAAGCAATCTGAGGGTGTTAATGCCCCTAAACTCTGGAGATCTATGTTACTCATCGAAGCTTTCTTGCGCTTTGGATCCATCGGCATCTTATTCTCCATTGGCGTATTGATTCTGCGTGATGGTCGTCATATTCCCGCACTGCGTGTGGCGCTGCCACTGATCGCTGCTATTATCTGCCTGTTCCTGTCAACGGGCTCGGAATCCTTACGAGTGAACGGTAGCCTAGCTATTCCCTTGCGTCTGTTCGATATGCTGAACTTCATTTTCGTTTGGTGGTTCGGTCTCGCGCTGTTCAATGATGACTTTAAATTAGGGCTGCGAGAGTGGGGAGTTGCGATTCTATTTGCGGCACTTGTTACACCAATGAGATTGTCTTACCTGGGTTTCGATATACCTTGGGCCAGCTGGCTTGATGACGCTGGCTTTATAGCCACACTCGTTCTTATGGCACATCTGGCTTACCGCGCCTATATGAGCCGCCAAGAAGACCTAGTCGAAAGCCGGCGTAAGTTGAGGTTCGGCTTTGCAATTGCCATCGCCGTCGTAGTGGCTACCTCTATCGTAACGGAACGAGTAGCCTACGCAGTCGGAGCTGACCCATTTATTTCACTGCTGTTTACCTATGCCCTTACCTTCGTCTTGGGCGTCTGGGCGGTGCTTTGGCTAACGCGCCTAAACCCCGAAGCCCTCGCCCTTCAGTTGCCCCCAGAGCATGCCACCCACACGCCTAACATCGACTCTCGCGACATGGAAACCTACCGGCGCCTAGTGGAAATAATGGAAGAGCAACGCCAATATACAGAGCACGGACTCGCTATTGGATCACTCTCCAAAGTAGTTGGCATCCCCGAACATCAACTGAGAGACCTCATTAATCGTTCCATGGGGTACAGGAATTTTTCCTCTTTTTTAAACCACTACCGACTCAATCACGTGATAAGCGCTCTAGCTGATCCGAGCAATAATCGTATTCCGATATTGACCATTGCAATAAATGCGGGGTTTTCCTCTCTCGCTCCCTTTAATCGCGCTTTCAAATCTCATTTTAATATGACTCCAAGCGCGTATAGGCAGCAAATGCGCCTTCAAAGCTCTTCGGCAGGATCTTTGACTACCGACAAGCTGATTAGAACTGATCAGAACTAAAAAAACCTCCTCATTTTAGAAATCGATCAGACTTTTTCAAGGCCGCGCAGACAAATTCACACACCTTCCCTACCGTGTTTACTCAGACATAAGGTTCACAACTAGGCCTACGCTTCTCGCTAGGCAGGAGTACATCATGGAATTTTTGCTCGGTGCTTTTCAAAGCTTTATCAACAACTTGCCAGAAGGACTACAAATTGAAGGGCTCCGCTATCTAGTGGGTGCAGGCGGTGTATTCCTTCTGACCTGGGTGATTTTCGCCGGCATGCTGAGCAATCGGCGAATTCGCCTACCCATGCCTGCAGACAGGCGCAATCGGCAAATACTGCGAGAAATTCGCAACTCCGCCATCACCATTTTTGTCTTCATTTTCGCCTACAGCTTCACCGAATATGCGCTGTTTCAGATGTGGGGCACGTCGGTGTTTAAGATTTACACAGACGTTGCGACCTACGGCTGGGCTTATCTGATTTTTTCAGTTCTACTGTGGACAATAGGTCTAGACACCTATTTTTACTGGACACACAGGATGATGCATCACAAAAAATTCTATCGCTTTTTCCACCTCACCCATCACCGTTCACACAACCCTACGCCCTTTACAGCCTATTCATTCGCGCCGCCAGAAGCCGTGTTAGTCTATCTTTTTGTACCTCTATTTTTTTCCCTAGTTCCCATGCACGAAGTAGCCTTCGTCGCGGCGATGTTGCTGCAGATCATCCGCAATGCGCTCGCACACTGCGGCTACGAGGTTTTTCCAAAGGGCTGGGCCCGACACCCTATCTTGGGGCTATTCGCAACCGTAAGCCATCACGATATGCATCATGAAAAAAGCAACGGAAATTACGGTTTTTACTTTACGGTCTGGGATCGTTTGATGGGAACCGAACACTCGCATTATCTGGAACGTTTTGACCAAGCCACCGGCAATATCACCCCCGAGATTGTTCAGAGAGCTTAAAAATAGCACGGGTCTGGTTCTGCACTAAAGCAAGTAATCTGAATTCTGCTTTTGACACTCTATAAGTATTCCTTCATTCACCTTTTGGAACGTCCCATTCCAAAAGGCGAATTCTGCTGTAAAGACATCTGACGCCATACCTTTAAATTCAATTTTCGGCAAAGAACCCTGTGACTGGGATGAAAGCTGTTGACATCACTGAAAATAAACGTAACATATTACGTAACTTGTTTATATAAAGATCCTTACTTCATGAGTGAACGAAATTATCTAGCTCGGCACCTGAGAAACCTGCATTTGAATATGATGGCGGATGGCCATGATATTTGCGCGGAACTTGATCCTGAGCTTAAGCCTACATGGGTTTCGACGATCATGTTCCTGAAAGATTCACACAGACTTTCAGTGATGCAGATGGCTGTAAAACTGGACGTCAGTCATGTCCATGCGCAAAAGATACTCAAAGCCATGCACGAACGTAAGTTCGTGATGAGCACTCCTGATCCCGATGATAAGCGGCGTACCTTTTATAGTTTAACGAGCAGAGCGGAGGCCCTTATACCCAAAATACACGAGCTTAATGATGTTATATCTGAAGCTTTAGATGACATAGAAAGGGAAATTGGAGTCGACTTATTTTCAACCCTTACCGCGTTCAAGAAATCTCTGGACACTAAAAGTTGGGGTGCTCGCGTAATACAAAAAATCAACAATATTGAAGGCAAATAAAATGAATTTACCTATAGTAATAGTTGGCATAACACTTCTAATAACCGGCTCCATTTTCACAACGACTTCCGCAGAGGCAAAATCTAATCTACCCGCGACCAAACCATCCGCAAGTAAACCATCAGCAGCTAAAAAGTCGGGTGAGAATACATACCACAGCATCGTCAAAGTAATGGCTGAAAATATAGAAGCGCGATACCCCATTAAATCACTAGCCTTTGAAACGGCAACAGCGCTACGGGGTATGACAGTGCATGACACTGCTTACGAGGGTGACGATGGCTTTATAAAAGCCGTCAATGATGTGCTTTGGGAGGCTACTCATGACCTTCATTTAAAACTGCACTCTGAAAAAACAGTAGCCCATAGAACGTCAAAAAGTGGCGGCAAGAGAGTGCCCAAAATGCGCCGCATTTCTGCTCCACAAGGCGCTCATGATGAGGGCGCATTCACGCCTTTGGGCACCACAAAAATCACCAGTGAAATGCTGAGTAAAGATACCGGACTGATTACAATCACCAGTCCAATCTACGCCAATAAGGACCTATTCACTCAGACTCTTAATAAGCTTTCCTCTGCTGACAATATTATTATTGATGCGCGTAATGTTCGCGGCGGCACAGGTCGTGGGGTGAATTATTTTACTAGCCAGTTTTTCAACGAACCAACCCACCTCTCTTCCAGCATTACACGTGATTTTGAAAAACCCCAGGAATTATGGACAGTTGCAACACCAGTGAGTGAAATTTTCGGGAGTAAAGATGTTTACGTATTAACCGGAAAAGGCACTGCATCGGGCGCTGAAGCACTCGTTTACGCGCTTAAAAATACCCAAAGAGGCACTTTAATCGGCCAAAAAACCAGGGGCGCCGGAAACGCTGGGGCGTTTTTGCCCCTTGGAAGTGGCATGCTTCTGTTCTTACCTATATCGCAAACCATAAGCCCTGTATCTGGGGAAGCATGGGAGAGAGTCGGAATTGAGCCTCATGTCCATGCAGCCCTCGGCACTTCGCTCAATGCCGCCCTTAAGCTTATAGAAGAGAAACCACAGTAAGGGAGGCGCTAAGCTTCCCCACTTTGTATACGCACAGCCCTTATGATTTTAGGTGAATTGCAAATCCACCTGCCGAAAGACATTCTGAAGGTCTATACTTATCAGGACAATAGAAATCACTTGGGAGTACTTAAATGGCTCGCCTATTTGCGCATCGAACACTCGTCAATCTACCCGGCACTATTGACGAGATAGCGGACAAAATTAACGACTCGAACGAAGAGGTAACATTGAGTTACTCCAACAACCCTAACCACTCACCAAAAGTTTGGCTTGAAGGCCCCAGTTGTTATTCCGACCCTATTTATGAGCCCCAAATCGATGAAGCCATAGATCTGCTTGATCAATTGTTGGGCGAATTACGAGAATAATGGGAATTGAACTCTAATGGGGAGATAGCCATGAAGGAGGGATAACCTGAATAAACTTATGGCTATCCTCACCCTTTCTGGGCTCGCTTCACTCTCTCGAAGAATTGGCGCTTTTTATCGAAACCTCGAAGTTTTTTCCTTCAACCAACACCCCAATCAAAATTAAATCAATATAAATCAGTTGTTTACGGCGAATCTGATTCCTCTACATAGATCGTTTGCAAACCATATTTCTCCCTCTGGAGGTCACCGTAAATAGCCACTATGAGCGAAACACCCATCAGCACCATGACCAAGCTAAATGGCAGTGCGCCTATAACCATTGCGGTCTGGATCGCACTTAAGCCGCCAGCAATGATTAGCCCACCCACCACCAGCGAGAGTGCTGCGCCCCAAAATAGGATGTGAGGGCGCGCTTTGGGTCCCTCATCCCCGCCTGCATTAATTGTATTAATAATAAGCACGGCACTGTCTGCCGAAGTAACGAGGTAGGTGAGTAATAAAACAACGATCACCAGCGACATCATGTACGCGGCATTATCACCCAACATGACGTCAAGCATTGCGAACAATTGATCGGCTTGGCCAGCATTGGCAATAGCCCCCTGCGCCACACCGGAAAGCTCAAGGTCAATGGCCGTGCCGCCCACCAAGGCGAACCACACAAAACACATCATTGCAGGGGTAACCATCGCCCCAAGTACATACTCACGAATGGTACGCCCCTTAGAAATACGGGCTAAGAAAACACCCACAAATGGCGCAAATGCAATCCACCAAGCCCAATAGAAGATAGTCCATGCTCCCTGCCAGCTCGCCAATGCATCGCCGCTTGCGGTACCATCTTTTGGCCAAACGGTGAACATATTTCCAGGTATGGACAGCACATAATCCCAGACACCGACAAACAAATTATTGAGACCAAAGAGCGTAGAACCAAAAATCAGAAAGAAGAAAAGAATAAAAAAGCTCAAAACCATATTGATATTCGATAGCCATTTAATGCCTTTGCCAACACCGGAAAGTGCCGATAGGGTTGACCCACCCATGATGATGATTAAGGCTACAAAAATACCGGTCCTTGAGGAAACCCTGCTCCCATCTGCATCGATAGTATGCAACCAATTACCAACGCCAATGGTAGACAGTCCTGAAATAAACTGCTCTACACCAAAGCCTAAGGTCTGCGAAATTCCCAGAACTGTTGCGACAACCGCCACCACGTCAATTGTATGCCCAATCGGCCCTGAAAGTTTCTTGCCAAATAGAGGCGCTAGTGCGGAACGAATGGTTAAAGGAAGTCCTCGGCGATAGGAATAGAACCCCAAGGATAAGCCAACTATGGCATAAGCTGCCCACGCGGCCAGTCCCCAATGGGTAAATGACCAAATGTAGGCATCGCGAACGTTGCCTGCGCTACTGCCATCAGTGAGCCCCATGATGGTACTGGGGTTCTTAGCAAAGTGGTACATGGGTTCCGCGGTTGCAAATGTCAGCATACCGATGCCGATACCGGCGCCAAACATCATTGAAAACCAAGAAAAACTCGAAAACTCAGGCAGGTCTTTATCGCACCCCAAACGAAGCTTACCAACTTTTGGCCAAAGCGCCAGCGCAAAACAAAGCATCACGAAAAATGCCATGACAAACACATACCAATAATTAAAGCCTGATAAAATGAGCGTGTTCAGCTCGCCAAGAACCGCGGCTGAATTTTCAGGAAACGCTATCGCCCACAAAATCAAAGCGCCAACCAGTATTTTTGCTGTGATTGTGACGTCTTTACTGAAACCTCGGTAAAACCCCGATTTTGATACTCGGATAAGCAGATTCGTGATGGGCGGTTTGATTCGCATATAGAGTCTTTTGGTTAAGAATATGCGACCTAGTATACACGAGTCTTAAGTCATTGGATTTTTGTATCATAGGCTCTCTAGCGAGGGAGGCTGTAAACTCAAGGTCTTTGCGCATGGACGCACGGTAGTGGGCCTTGATAATCGCAGCAGCAAGCGCTTGAATCGTGATACTTTACACAGTGGTGCCATCGTGGATATCAACAAAGGTGGCAGCCTAGCGATACCAGAAACAGTGAATCGCCCTCAGCTACCTATACCCTCGCGCAGCTCGCGGTTGATACCTCTTTTGGCCTGCTCGGTGGGAATCGCAAACAACAGATTCAGGACACGGTAAAATTTATTTTTGGCGGACTTGTAACATCTGCCTAAGGCCGCAACTAGAGTTCATTCAAACTATGAGCTGAGGCTTCGGTAGTTTCCACCGTAGAATATCAGCGGTTCACCACTCCTATTTTCAACAACATTCAATACCCTGCCGATGATAATAGTGTGGTCACCCGCCTCAATTTTTGAGTTGAGCTCACATTCAAAACTGGCAATGCACTCATTCAATACGGGGCTACCTGTAGAGCTGAGCTGATAAGTTCCGGGCTTTAAGGTTTGTGCAAATTTACGAGCGTATTCTTTTGAAACTTGTTCCTGCTGGGCAGACAATACGTTCACCGCAAAATGACTTGCACTGCCCCAGGCCTCGGCATGGCCTGAGTTATTTTGCAAGCTCCACAAGACCAAAGGCGGGTCCAGTGAAAGTGCGGAAAACGAATTGATTGTCATGCCGAACGCGGCAAAACCATTTGGATCCGATGTCACCACGGTAACGCCGGTTGAGAACCGGCCTAGTGCAGAACGAAATTGATTGCGGTCAAAATTCATGGTGAGCCAGTCTCCAAACTAGTGCAAAACGCTTGAAAGTGAGTTTTGCTATGCTTCCAGTAAAGCTTCACCCATCACCTCTTCCATATTCTTGAAATAGAACTTGTCCATCGTTTCCTTATCACATTCTTTCATTTCTCTTTCGAATTTTCCAATAGGGTCACCCGTGCCTTCTGGGTGCGGGAAATCCGAGGCGTAAACGATTAAGTCAGGCCCAACTTGGCCAATCACCCAGTCCAGGGGCTCGCCCGCAAAAGGCGCAAACTTCAGGTGCCGACGAGCGTATTCCGAGGGTGGAATCTCACGTTTTTGCAGATGAGGAGTAAAGATCTTGAACACATCGTGGCCCACGTCCATTGCCTGCAACCAGGAAGGTATCCAGACACTGCCAAACTCCATAGAGATACCTCTCAGCTTGGGATGGCGGACAAACACATCATCAAAAATCATTGCCGCTAAAAATATTTGCGCAGTTTGTGCAATGGAAACCATACCCAGTGCACCTGCAGGTGCATCACCGCCCAGTTCCACCGTTTTTAGTCCATTATTAAAGAAACTCTTGGAAATTGCTTGGTACTCTCCCGTTACTGCAACATGAACCACAAAGGGTACGCCGCGCTCTGCATACAGAGCCCATACGGGGTCAAAGTCGGGGTGAGTAAACGAGCGAGCTTCGGGGTTGGGCTCATTAGTGTCTACCATGAAAGAGTAACAGCCATCTCTAAAACCTTGCTCCATGAGCTCCACCGCCACTTCAGGACCTGCCCGCAGCGGGATATAACCAATGGCTAATAGGCGACTATCGCGCGAACAAAAGTTACCCATTGCGCGGTTTAGCGCTCGGGCGCCGGCTACCATAACAGCCGTGTCTTTGGAGTGCCCTACTTGGTGATAAGTGAATGTGGGCAATACCAACTGACGTTTGTAACCCCAGAGGTCCATCGCTCTAGAACGCTCGCCGGAATCAAACGCCCCAAACCGACTCCAGCCCGGCACTTTGTTATCCATCATGGTGGCTTCGGCTTTGGCGGCTTCGGCAGGGTCATTTTTTCGTTTTTCAAATAAAGCCTTGCCGGCATCATGTGCCTCTTGGGGCGCTGTGAGAAATTTTTGATCCATCATTGGCGGTATGAGGTGACGATTTTCTGGATCTGCAAAGTTATGCAGCAGATCATCAAGCTCGATGATATGACTGTCAGCGTCAATAATTTTCCGTTCACCGGCATAGCTCATCTTGTTATTCCTATTATTGATTGAGAGTTCGCATTTAGGTCAATTTCGATATAGACCTAATACGTGTTCAAAAGAAATCATTTCCAAGCGATTCTTATTATAGGTTTCATATAATTGAAGTCAAGAAATTATTCGCCATAATATCGACAGAGGATTTTTAGAGAACATTAAATATTTTGAGGTTGCGGCAAGCAGAGCTGGCCTAAGCTCTGGCCTTGAATAAAAAGAATAAACCCCAGCGGGGCTTATCAGTTAAGAAAGAGTCTGTAGGAATTTAAAACAGGTATTGGAAAATAATAATTTGTGCCTGGCACTCGAAAAGGCTTTTACTATTTTTAGCTAAGAAGCGTTGCCTATTCCGCCCAAAATGAATTTCACCGTTTTATTGATCAGCTGACTTCGGTCACCACCTGAGTTTCGGAAATGTTCCGCGGCGGCATAGGAAGCCGCAGAGGCAATACGAACCAAAAATTCTGAACTGGCATCGCTATAACCATAATGATTCTGGAGCTTTTCGAAGATCAATCGGTCTGAGCTATGAGCCTTTCTGTGACGGGAGAGAATAACTTCATTAACATCCGACTGCTCGCGTAATATTGAAACAATATTACCACTGGAAATTTCGTCAAAATTCACACTAACCAGTTTTTCAACTAACACATCAAATTCTACTACACTTTTTAATTCCTGCTTTAAATTGCCTAAAAAACTCAGGTATTCCCGCAGCAGTAGATCCTGCAACAACTCGAGCCGCGTATCAAAATATTTATACACTAGAGGAATGCTAACCCCGGCCTCAAGCGAAAGTAATTCAATCGTAAAACTGTTAATTCCATCTTTTATAATTAGGGCTTTGGTAACGTCGAGCAACTGCGCGCGCCGGTCTTCCGGGGACATTCTTGTCCTCAGCTTGGGTTTCATACTTTTTCCTCGATATTGCCTATTCCTGCTTAAATCGGTGATGCAAGATACCGCGTCAACGGAATCAACAAATGTTTTCCTTCTTGCAACGCATGACAATAAGAATGCGACTCAAGAGAAGTACAGCTCTGAACATTGTATATGCTCTAAATACAAATTACCTTATTTAGACGTTCCACGGCCCCTTTAAAAACCTGTGGCTAAACTTAAAAGGCCAAAGTACCACCATTAGGGACCGATCAATGATTAAAAAAGGCGGCCGATAAGGCCGCCTATGTCTTTGCTAGTGAATGCCCCTAGTCAAAGGTGTAGCCCACACTCAAGCCATAAGTTCTTGGCTGATTAAGAAAAGAATTCACTGTTCCCGACTGTAAAACACCGCCGAAACCACCAGTAAAGTACTCGTCATTGGTGAGGTTACGCGCCCATAACTGAGCGTTAATTCCATTGCTGAAATTGAGTCCTGCACTGGCGTTAACGGAATTCACTTGACGTGAAATACCCGGAAAGTCATTGCTAAGCTCTGTCGCACGCTCGTACATATATTCGCCTCTAACATATCCACTAATGCCATTATCAAGCATCAGATTATAAGTTACAGTCGCCGTTGTGCTCAAAGGGTGAATACTACCAGGACGAGTGCCTGAGCGGTCCATGGTAGACAGGCCACTTCCCACTGGCGCTGGCGCACCGGTAAAGTCTTTATAAATGGGGTCTAGGTAGGTGGCACCCAATGTCACCAACCACTCGGCGTTAGGCGCGTAGCTTAGGTTGATTTCTGCGCCTTTTACGGATTGTTCACCGGCGTTGGTTTGAATGAAGTTAACGCCATCAAAAGCCAATGTTTGAAAGTCTTGAATATTTTGATCAAACACGGCTAGGTTTAAGCTGCCGTGATCAAACTTGGCTTTCATACCCAGTTCATACACGGTGGAGTATTCCGGAGAAGAACGCCGAGAACCGGTTGTTTGATTTGAGGTCGCAATGCCTGCCGCTTGGATGGCCGGAAGATCATCTGGGGAAGGTTGTCCAAAGATTCCCAATGACCATGACGAGGATTTAAAGCCGGTGGCAGCGCTGGCGTAGAAGTTGTAGTTGTCGTTAGCTTCCCAGGCGGCTCGAGCAAGCCAGGTGACTTTATCGTCGCTACTTTTTCCGTCTTCAACAAGATTCGGAAGCCCCAGATGCGGAGGTCTAATTTGCACCGCCGCCAAAGGTGCGAATGCTCCGCCTGCAAATGTGCTTAAATCTAAGGCCGAAAACTCATCGGGGTTGGAATATTGATTTACATTCACGGCTTTTTCGTCATTGGTGTAATTCAATCCAGCGGTGAATGTTAGCGAATCGCTCACTTGGTAATCTGCGCTACCAAAAAACGAATAGGCTATGTTTTCTTGGCTAGCACTAGTGGAGACCCGTGTGCCTGCGGGATATATTTCAATTCCAGCCATAGACTCAATCAGTTCCAGAACGGGTATGAGGGTAACGATGTAGCCTCTTAAATCTTCCCCGAAGCGCAGGCCCCCATCAGTGGCAATATCTTCTTTATAGTAAAAGCCCCCCGCCATCCAGCTCAGCGGACCATCGCCTGTTGATGTTAAACGAATTTCTTGGCTGAAATTCTCAAGTTCCTCGGTGCCAAATTCCGTCGCCAAATCCGCACTGGTATAATCAACATCACCTAAGGATGGGGCCGACTCATTCTTACGCCAAGCGGTAATTGACGTTAGTGTAAAGTTGTCATAATCAATGTCGAGGTGCAGTGAAACCCCTTGGTCTGTTATCTTATTCTCAGGATCAACGTTGGTTTGAGATGTGTAGGAGAATAGGTCTTCATCTGTTATCAACTCGCCGCCTAAAGCTTCGATAACGGCGGCCGTTGGCCCATTGAGAACAGCGCCGGTGGTACAACAAACTTCGTCGAGCTCAGAATAATCTGCAATCAAACGTAAACGAACTGAATCAGTGGGTTCAAATAGCGCTTGGGCACGAAGATTAAAACGGTCTCTGTCATTAAGGTCTTTTAGACCGGGCTGCAAGGCTTCGGTAAAACCATCCCGCTGATTGATGCCACCCGAAACGCTTAGCGCGAGCGTGTCTGTCACGCCCCCGCTGACATAAGACTTGACGATTTTCTGGTTATAGTTGCCCACTGTAGCCTCAACAGCGGCTTCGAATTCTTGCGAGGGTGGCGCCGTGATAACGCTAATCACACCGGCGGAAGCATTTTTTCCAAACAGAGTACTCTGTGGCCCGCTGAGCACTTCAATTCGCTGTACTCGGGGTAAGTCTGATATGGACGAGCTGGACCGCGCGCGAAATACGCCATCAATGTTCACACCCACTGAAGGCTCAGTGCCGCCACCGCCATTACCAAAACCACGGATGCTGAAAGTGGCGTTATCGGATCGGATTGTAGTACTCACTCGCAGGGAAGGGACCAATGACTGTAAGTCAGCAATATCAACTATTTTACTTCGCTCGATAGCCTGAGCGCCGGTAACCGTTACAGCGATAGGCGTATCTTGAAGCGTTTTTTGTCTTTTGGAAGCGGTCACGACAATCTCTTCCAAAATGAATCCACCATCTTGGGAATGCGCGATATTGGCACTGAAAATAGCCATCACAGCAGACGCCAACAGTGACTTTTTAAAAATCTTGCTTGATTCAAACATTCTCTCTTACTCCAATAGTTATTATTATCTTTTGAATATCCATAACACAGGAAAGCGTATATATATCACTAGTATCATAAACATATAATAATATTAATATTAACGTCAAATGAATATTTGGCATTGAACCGTACATCAGACCATAAATATCTAGGCGATTTTGGGTTTTTATCTATATAACAAAGGCTTATCAAGCACTAAGGGCATGAAACAAAATTCTGGGCCAGGATATTGAATCCAGTGAATTTATTACTATCATTTGAAAAAACTCTACTATAAGGTACCAATAATAGAGAAGCTTGACTGTAAATGATGCCGTGATAAGCGACACTAAAATAAAACACCCTGATCAGTAATTGTGAGTGATTTACCTATGCCACACAGAGTTCTCAGCAACTGGACTAAGTTTTTCTTCGGTCTTGGTGCCGTTGGTGAAACCGCCTACATGGCCATGTTCAATACCTTTATTGGCATCTACTACAATCAGGCTGTCGGACTTTCAAATTCACTCATTGGCACCGCGATTTTACTGGCCTTGGTTGCCGATGCGGTGTCCGACCCCTCAGTAGGGATTTTGTCCGATCGCTGGAAGTCCAAATTCGGCCGGCGCCACCCTTTTCTGTTTATCGCTCCGATACCTTTAGCGCTGGGCTTATGGATGATTTTCAACCCCCCTGCTGCAATAACGGCCACCGATACAATCGAATCGTCCAATGGTCAATTGTCTTTATTTGCGTGGCTGGCTTTTTGGTCAATCATTACGCGCTTGGCGCTCACCTTGTATGCCGTTCCACACATGGCGCTCGGCGGTGAACTCAGCAATGATCCGCGAGAACGCTCTCAGGTGTTCAGCATCAACGCTCTCATTGGCTATACAAGCGGTGCAATGTTCACCTTTATCGCGTGGTCAGTTTTCCTTTCTGGCGAAACTACTGGGGCAGATGGTGTCGCGGTGTCTAACCACTTAAAAGCGTCTTACTATGGCCCCTTGACGCTGTTTGCGGGCGCATTGATACTTATTTGTGTAAGCTTTTGTGCGTTTGGTACTTACTCGCGTATTCCCTATTTAAGCCAACCTAGAAAAAATCAGGAAAGGCTTTCTATCTACCTTGTTTTGGGAAAAATTGTTAAAACCTTAAAAAATAGAAACTATCTTTACCTCGTTGTTGGTTTCTTTTTTTTCATGGTTTCCAGCGGCCTCTACGAGACCTTTAACGTTTTCATCGCCACTTACTTCTGGGAGCTGAAACCCGAAGAAATGCGCTGGCTCGCTTTATCTTTTGTGCCTGGCATAGTGGTGGGCGCATCGATTTCCCCTAAACTTATGCACATTTTTGATCGCAGGCCGGTGCTGATTGGGTCAATTATCATTGCCCTATTCTTTGCTCAACTCGCCGTAGACCTTCGTCTTTTGGGCTTATTCCCAGAAAACGGCTCACCCATGTTGCTACCCGCATTAATTGCGAATACTTTTGGCTTTGGTTTCGGCGTTGGTATGGGGGCGGTGACCGTACCCGCCATGCTAGGTGATATTGTGGACCAACACGATCTCGAGACCGGCCACCGCGAAGAAGGATTATTTTATTCAGCTCGCTCGTTTTTCGCCAAAATGTCTTTTTCTGTGGCATTTTTTATCGGCGGAATAATACTGGACTATTTCGTGCGGTTGCCCTTCGATGCGGTGCCGGGCCAAATTCCAGACGACGTAGTTTTTCGTTTAGGTCTAGCCGCGGGCCCCGTAATGGCTGTGGGCGGAATTTTTGCGGTGTATTTTTATGCCCGCTACGACCTCAACAAAAGCCAACAAAAAGAAGTGCGGAGGCAACTGCAGGAAAGGCCTCCATTAGAACAGGAATCTATAAGCATTTAGCATAATGTATATGGGAAATGTAGCGGCATAAAGAAGCTGTAAACTAATAGGAAAGCCCTCCTGCAGGATTATGACTCAAAGGTCTCGAGATCAAAGAACTTGCTTGCCAGAACAATGGAATAAAGGATGAGCTGGGCGAGCAGATCAGCCAAATTAGCTCGCTCGCCTACAAACGTTTCAAGGGCACGGATGTGCGTCAAAACTGATCAATACAGCTAGGTCAAAAAAGCGTTACTAATAATTGCCCAATGGAAGCCAGCATCAGCAGGAATATTGGCACATAAAAACCGGGCTTTATGAAAAACGACAGCGTGAGTTGTACAGGATAGCTAACGGTCTTCTCAATTGCGGTGGTTTTAAATAGGTGTATATCGGCAAAGCGAGGATCCGATGCCAATTCAAGCATGTCTAGACGGCTTCTGTAGCGCATCATCGATGTCGCGTCCCACTGCTGGTCCGGATAAGCCTCCCAACTATCGATATATCCACCCACCTTACGAGCGACAAATACTGGGTGTCCGCCACGTATCAGCAGTGCTTTTGTAAACGGACCTACATATTTTGATAACAGCTTAGACGCATAGGATGGCTCTCCCGTTACAGGGTTTGTTAGCGGGCCTTTCTGCAATTTAACAAAATTTTGCATGACAAATTCTTTACCATCGTCATTCATCAAAAATTTTCGCACAACATCAATGTCAGTATGTTTAGCCCCAGAACTGCCAAACAATTTTTTCAGTCCGGCTTCAATCTCGTCATTCTTGATTGGACCGGACCAGTTGTAATACCAAGCCAGAAACAAACCATATATCACTGCAACAGAAAGCCAAATAAACATTATAATTATCTATCCTTTAGTAAATCGTAATTGAGCACTTTCATCTAACATCAAAGAACAGAATAATAATGGCACATTTTATGACAATAGCATATCCTTCATCTGTTGGCGGATGATGAATTAACAAATAATATTGATACTGAGTGAAGGTGCTTTTATGTCTATTTTGGTCGAAAATCAAACACCAGTACCATTGATTGGCGGTACAGGTTCTCCCTATACGCAAAAAATGTTGGCGCTGATGCGCTACCGCCGTATTCCTTATGCATTGACCTTAGGTATGCCCGACGCGGTGCTGGAACAACTGGGGATTGAACGACCGAAGATGGTTTTTATGCCTACCTTTTTATTTGCAGGAAAGGATGGCAAAACAGTGGCTGAGTGTGACTCAACGCCAATAATACGCCGCCTCGAGTCAATGTATGAGGGGCGGTCAGTACTGCCGTCTGACCCGGCTCTCGCATTCATCGATTATCTACTTGAAGACTTTGGTGATGAATGGATGACCAAGTGCATGTTTCACTATCGCTGGCATTTTGATGAAGATGCAGATAACGCAGGCACCCTCTTGCCACTTGGCTTGGCGCTAACTTTATCGGATGAGCAAGCCTTGGAATTTAAACACATGTTTACCGAGAGACAAGTTTCCCGGCTGAGTTATGTGGGCTCCAACGATAGTACCGCAACTGTGATCGAAGCCAGCTACCGGCGTTTTATGGAGCTACTTAATCGGCATTTAGCCAATCAACCTTTCTTATTGGGGAGACGCCCAGGTGCCGGAGATTTTGGTATTTATGGGCAGCTGACCCAGCTAGTAGGTTTCGATCCCAGCTCTCGTCGAGTGGCTCATGAAGTGTCTCCTCGCGGCGTGGCGTGGGTAGACTTGATGAACGATCAATCTGGAGCAGCGCCCAAAGACAATGATTGGATCAGCTTAGAAGACCAGCCAGACACCTTGAAAGAAATACTGACTGAGCTTGGGCGCGTCTACGTTCCTGCCTTACTGGCGAATGCAAAAGCCGTGCAGGCTGGCGAGAAAACGTGGTCTACTGAAATTGATGGGCAACTCTGGGAGCAGCGCAGCTTTCCTTATCAGGCCAAGTGTTTACAGTGGATCAACGAGCGCTATCAGTCTTTAAGTGAATCTGACCGAGTTAGGGTAAATACACTGCTAAATGAGACCGGCTGCGAGGAAATGCTCACCTGAATAACTCAGGTAAATATCGGCACTTCCGTTCTATTCAATGGGCAATACGCGAGTCATCTTCGACTGTTTAAGGGAGAAGAGCGTATTGGCCGAGCGAATCCCTTTTGCCTGCAATAAGCGCCCACTTAAAAAGCCCTCATAAGCTTCCATATCTCGAGCGATAACTTTTAACAGATAATCACACTGCCCACTGACAGAGTGACACTCCAATATTTCTGGAGACATCTGCACCACTTCATCGAAGGCCTGAAGTGTTTCTGGGTGATGGTTATCAAGAGAAATTTCTGCGAAAGCAAATACCTGCAAGTCAATTTTCTTGGGGTTCACCAAGGCAATATAGTCTTGAATGTAGCCCTCTTCTTCTAAGCGTTTCACTCGGCGCCAGCAGGGTGCTGCCGAGAGACCCACCCGCTCGGCCAGCTCGCGATTCGAGAGCCGCCCTTCATGCTGTAGAGCCTTCAATATAGCGGCATCATAGCGGTCAACAGTCATTGAAACATCCTTTCCTTAATCTTGCCAATTTTGACGCATTATTGCCAATTATTGGATCAATGGCGCTATTAAGCAAGCAAATTTCGTCCATATAAACCTAAACTACCCTTTTCACATAACATTAATAAGCGGCATTCAGCAGTCCTACGCTGAAGATGCATAAAGGGGAGCAACATGGGTGCAGTAAGCAAACAATATCTCGATTCAACAGATACCCATTTCGACTGGCAGAGCATCAGCTATCTATTACTACTATCTCGCGCTATGGACACTATTGAAGAGCGCGATCTCGTACCTGCCAAGTTGGTTTTCAATCAATTTTCAGCCCGCGGGCACGACCTTGCGCAAATACTTTTGGGTTCCTTGCTAACTCACCCCCACGATGCCGCCACCGGCTACTACCGCTCTCGCCCCTTCGTTCTGTCCCTCGGCCTCGATATCGAGGAAGCCGTGGCAGCGCCCATGGCCAAGTCTGGCGGCTACAGCGATGGACGAGATATTGGCGTGGTCTGCAACTACCCTAATGTGGAACAAAAAGGCGCTATGCTATTCCCTATGTGTGGCGGCGTTGGCGCTCAATACTCGCCCATCGCAGGCTGGGCACAGTCGATCGTTTACCACCGCGAGCAACTTAACGATAGCGCCTACCAGGGCGCTATTGGCGTATCCATGGGTGGCGACTCCTCCATGTCCACCAGTGGATTTTGGGCGTCCTTAAACATTTCCACCACCAACAATCTGCCCCATCTGTTTTACATTGAAGACAATGGCTACGGCATCTCTGTACCGCAAGAAGTGCAAACCCCCGGTGGCGATCAAGTAGCGAACTTGAAGGCCTACAAGAATCTGAAAATTATCGACGGCGATGGCACTGACCCAGTGGAAACGCCGCGCCTGATAAAAGAAGCGGTTGACTACGTTCGTTCTGGTGAAGGCACCTGCCTACTGCGTTTAAAAGTACCTCGTTTGTGCGGCCACACTTTTCAGGACACCCAAACCTATAAACCTGAAGCATTTATTGCTGACGAACAAAGCCGCGACCCCTTACCCAAACTGCGAGAACATCTGTGCAATGAAGGGATTATGAGTAGCGAGCAATGGCAAAAGCTTGAACAAGAGGCGACCGACAATGTGCTGGCGGCTGTCGAGAAGGCCAAGCAACGCCCCGAGCCAGACACGGCCAATTTACAGCGCTACGTGTATGCAGAAAAAGACAGCAATGGAGCACCCGAGGTTCAGTTGCGCGGCGGTCTCGCTCCTGCAGGCACTCTCTTTCCAAGCAGCAGCGCCGAAGCTAAGCCTGAGGGTTCACGACTCAATATGCTCACCGCAATTCGCAAAACCTTGGACTACGAATTAGATACCAACCCCAAAGTTCTAGTGTTTGGTGAAGACGTCGGCCCTAAAGGCGGCGTCCACGCGGCCACACTAGGGCTCAATGAAAAGCACGGTGGCCATCGAGTGTTTGATACCAGCCTTTCCGAAGAAGGTATTATCGGCCGCTCCGTTGGCATGGCCCTAGCTGGCTTGATGCCGGTACCGGAGATTCAGTTCCGCAAATACGCCGAACCCGCCGCCGAGCAACTGTCAGATACGGGCATTATGCGCTGGCGTACCAACAACCAGTTTGCCGCCCCTATGGTGGTTCGCATACCCGGTGGATTTGCCCGTCGCGGTGATCCTTGGCACTCCATGAGTGACGAGGTGGAATGGGCGCACAAGGTTGGCTGGCAAGTGGCCATGCCCTCCAATGCTGAGGATGCAGTAGGACTTTTGCGCTTTGCCCTGAGGGACAACAACCCCACAATTTTCTTTGAACACCGCAACTTGCTAGACAACAGTTGGGCGCGTCGCCCCTATCCTGGCGATGAATTTGTTATCCCTTTTGGCAAGGCCAAAACCCTACTAGAGGGTGACAAGTTGAGTGTTGTTTGCTGGGGAGCCATGGTAGAACGCTGTGAGAAAGCCGCGAAAGAGCTGATGTCCCAAAACCCCGAGAACCGTATCGAAGTGATTGACCTGCGCACTTTGCAGCCTTGGGACAAGGATTGTGTCTTGGCCTCAGTGAAGAAAACGGGCCGCTGTTTGATCGTCCACGAAGACAACAAAACAGCCGGCTTTGGTGCCGAAATTGCAGCGGTATTGTCTGACGAGGCTTTCTTTGACCTCGACGCGCCCATCCAGCGTCTGACCATGCCCGACGTTCCCAACCCACACAACATCCACCTACTGGAAGCCGCGGTTCCGACACAAGCGCGCATTGCTGAAACCATGCAAAACTTAATCGAAACGTAAGGAGTTAACATTATGTCTGCGAATCTTGATATTACCTTACCGGCCGATCAACTAGAGGGCACCACAGCCAAGGTGTCTGAATGGCTTGTTGAATGTGGCGCGGAACTGGCCAAAGGTGACCCGGTTCTGGAATTGGAAACCGACAAAGTAACTATGGAAATTTGCGCTCCGAGCGATGGGCGCTTGGCAGAGATACTAAAATTTCCCGGAGACGACGTTGAACCAAGCGCCGTTTTGGGGCGACTGACTGCTGTCGAATCGAAAGCGAATATACAAAACAACACGCCTAAGAAAGTCGCGGCAGATAAAACCCCGGTTAAGGAAGCTAGTCTCGAAAAAGCGGCGCTAGACCAAAGCTCCCTCGAATTCGAGAATAGCGCTCGCCATTTAGTCGGCCCTGTTGTGCGCCGCTTGTTGCGCGAACACGATCTGAACATTGACCTGATAAGGGGTTCAGGGCGTCGCGGTCGCGTGACCCGCGAAGATGTCTTGAACTTTATACAAAACCCGCCGCCCAAGTCAGCCCTGCCGGCTTCTAGCCCATCACCTCATACTCCGTCAGCACCGGCCGCAAAGCTGGTTGGCACGATGATTCCACACACACCCATGCGCAAAGCCATTGCCAAGCATATGGTTGAAAGTTTACTGCACACCTCGCCGCACGTTACCAGCGTATTCGAGATGGACATGTCCAACATCATCGAACACCGTCGCTGGCACAAAAAAGAATTTGCCGAGCAAGACGTGAAGCTTACCTTCACGGCTTATTTTCTAGCAGCAACTGTCAAAGCCATGGCCGCGGTACCGCAGATGAATGCCCGCTATCACGACGAGGCACTGGAACTGTTTGAGGATATCAATATTGGTGTCGGCACCGCCCTCGGCGATGACGGCCTAGTGGTTCCCGTCGTGCAACAAGTACAAAGCAAAAGACTGTTTGATATTGCCAGCGCATTACAGATACAAACAGACAAAGCCCGTAACAAAAAACTCAAGCCCGAGGATATGAAAAACGGCACTTTCACTATTTCCAACCACGGTGTAAGTGGCAGCCTGTTTGCGGCTCCAATCATAATCAATCAGCCACAAGTTGCCATTCTCGGCATTGGCAAATTGGAAAAACGCGTGGTGGTTACAGAGACAAACGGCGAAGACACCATAAGCATCAAACCTATGTGTTATGTGTCTTTGAGTATTGACCACCGGGCTGTCGATGCTTTCCAGACCAATAAATTTCTCAGTGTTTTTGTTGATTGCATCGAAAAGTGGGGAGAGTAAATAAGGCGGAATTTATAAAACAACCCGCATTTTCTGTATTCATTAAGCAGATATTCTCACCTTAAATCCCCCCAGGCCTCGGCAAGCGAGGCCTGGACCTCAAGCAAGTAGCTTTGCCCCGACTCAATCCACACCTCGCAAAAGTTGACAATCGCTCAAGGGCAGCCTCATAAATCCATCATTTCCTGATTCAAATTAATGCCTTGCCATTCTGTACCGACTGGTACAGAATGGCATTCTTCCCTTATCGAGATCTGTCATGGCCAGACCACCCGAGTTCGATCGCACAAAAGCCCTAGAAGCCGCCATGAAACAGTTCTGGGCCCGCGGATACTTAGCAACTTCACTCGCCGATCTTCTTACGGTAATGGGGCTCGCACGCTCCAGTTTTTACGCCAGCTTTGGCACCAAACGAAAACTATTTATGGAGTGCCTAGAACTTTTTGGCGAGAGAACTCTTGCCATAATTGCTAAAGATACCGAGCACCTTGCCCCAAGTGCCTTGCCCCGTGCATTTTTCGAGGCGACTCTGTTGAACGTCTCTCGGCGCAAGGCAACGCAAGGCTGCATGATGGTCAATAGCGTCCTGGAACTCGCGGATGTAGATCCGGAATTGAATCAGCTGGCGGCGAAGAAACTTAGCGCCATTGAGAACGCTTTTGCGCGGGCCTTTGAGCAGGCGCAAGAGCAAGGTGATTTGGCAACTACCCTAAATCCCAAAGAACTCGCCAAGCTGGTAATGACCATTAATCTGGGCCTGCGTGTGCAAAGTCGACAAAAACAATCGCGAGAAACACTTGAATCCATTATTGATAATAGCCTGTCCATGCTTGGGCTGGCGGCCTGAACAAACACTTGCACCCCAGGAGGTCTTACCATGTTGTCTGAAACCATGCCCTACCAGAAAAAATTTGCCACGGTAAACGGCAAGCAAATCGCCTACCTTGAAGAAGGCAGTGGCGATCCCATTGTATTACTGCACGGCAACCCCACCTCGTCTTATTTATGGCGCAATGTAATCCCTGAACTAACGGGCTCGGGCCGAGTGATCGCCCCTGACCTCATAGGCCAGGGCGACTCAGAAAAGCTTCCTGCCGACGAAGGGCCTGAGCGCTACACTTTGGAAGCTGCCTATGATTATGTGGCCGGACTTTTAGAAGTCATTGGCGCTGATAAAAATGTCACACTGGTCATTCACGATTGGGGAAGCGGCATCGGCTTTCTTTGGGCTATGCGCCACGCTGCGGCCGTCAAAGGGCTCGCTTATATGGAAGGCATTGTTAAGCCCGTCACTTGGGCCGACTGGCCAGAGGGCGCAGTGGGAATATTTAAAGGCTTTCGCTCCGACAAGGGTGAAGATCTTATTCTCAAGCGCAATATGTTCATCGAAGGTGTACTGCCCTCATCCGTCATCCGCGAGCTAAGTGAAACAGAGATGAATGCCTACCGCGCTCCCCATCTCGAGGCCGACGATCGCCAGCCCTTGCTGAACTGGCCCAGGCAGATACCCATTGAAGGTGAACCCGAAAATGTAGCTGCCCTAGTAAATGAATACGGCGCATTTATGGCCAGCAGTGAAATGCCTAAGTTGTTTATTAATGCCGACCCGGGCTCCATCTTGACCGGAGCACAACGGGAGTTTTGCCGCACTTGGCCAAACCAACAGGAAGTCACGGTAAAAGGTCTCCATTTTATTCAGGAAGACTCACCGGTGGAGATCGGCCAGGCCGTAGCCCAATGGATGAAAACTTTCTAAGCTCTCTCACTTATGAGCCTAGCCCTCTTCAAGAAAAAGGAATCAAACGATGCCAGATGTACCTGTTCATATCATTGCCAACCTCGTCACCAATGAAGATACCGCAGAATATAGCCTCTACGAGAAAGGGTTTTTCCCGCTGTTAAAAAAACACGGCGGCTCCTTTGTCACTTTTGACGATAACATCAAGCACTTAGAAGGCACCGAGCCTCGGGGCGGACGCATGATCATATTTCAATTTCCCTCGGAGGCCGCCGCCGAAACTTGGTACAAGGATCCGGAATATCAAGCCTTGGCAGAACATCGCAGGGCAGGCGCTGAACTGAAATCACTCACCATGGTACATGGCATGCCACCGCGGAAATAGCGAGGATTTTAATCTGCCCCCGAGAGGGGGCAAAGAGATTGTTAGTCCCACTTAGGTTCGCGTTTTTCCAAAAATGCCGTAATGCCTTCTATGGCGTCGGGACTTTTTACAATCGCTTCGATCTGAGTGCGCAAGAATGGCAGCGCGCTGTCAAAGTCCATGTCATCCTGTTTTACAAATGCCGCTAGACCCATACTCATTGAACCGGGAGCCAAGCTGGCCAATTCAGCAGCCAGGCTAGCAACGTGATCTTGTAAAGCATCCGCCGGCACTGCCTCATTAATCAGACCCCACTTCTCAGCTTGCTCTGTGGAGATTGCATTTCCCCGCATGACAAAATCCAATGCTGCACGCTGAGGCATGATGCGGAACAAGCCGCCCATCACCATAAAGGGCCAAATACCGCGTTTGATTTCCGGTGCGGAAAACTTCACACCTTCAGCAGCAATGGCATGTGTGACATTGCAGAGGAATAATAAGGCACCGGCATACAGGTTGCCCTGCACGCAGGCAATACTCGGCTTATTGAGGTGACGAAAGCGCAGAGCAATTTCGTCTTGTGTGCCCCGCACAGGTACGGTTGAGGTGGTTTCCTGAGCCTTGCCACTCATTGCAGACAAGTCGCCCCCCGCACAGAATACATCACCGTTTGCGGCCAGTACTACAACGCGAATATCACGTTCCTGTTTGGCGTAATCTAGGGCGTAAATGATTTCCGCAGCCATGGGAGGGTTGATAGCGTTTTTGCGCTTGGGGCGATTAAGGCGAATGGTCAGAATGTGGTCTCTTACTTCTAGCTCAATGGCTTCGAAAACCAGACCTTCAAGGGATAATTTTTCTTCAGTCATTTTTCTTTTCTCAATTGCGTCTAATTAGACCAGGTTCAGGTGCTTAGTTAACGAAACTGGCACTTCAATAGTTTTCGCGCGTAAGTATTCACCCATGGATTTTGCCTGTGGGTCCATGCGCCCCGATGATGCAACCCCCTCCTCTAAAATTCCTTTGATAAAGAAATTTAGGGAGTGAATGTTGGCTAGGTCATAGCGAACTATTTCCAGGCCGGCTGTTTCCGGCATTAGGGTTTTTAATCGATCAACCGTTAAATATTCGTGTAAGAATCCATAGGCCGCTTCACTGGTCGCCCAGACCCCCACATTGGCGCAGCCACCTTTATCCCCGGAGCGAGTACCAAATAAACGCCCGAAAGGAATGCTTACGGTTTCGCCAGAGGGTGCGGTTGGCACATTCGCGGGCACAACCTGATGGCGAACGGGCTCAAGATCGAGCTGATTAGTCGGTGTGACTTCTATCACTTCATCGTTTATGTACACTCGCTCAGTGATGTATTGGCTGTCTACCAGAGTTGGCCAGTACACCAGAAAAGCGGCGCCATTACCGATGGGGTTCACAGGGCCAAAACCCGGGATGTTGGCCAGGCCAATTTCGATAAACTTGGCGTTAAACATTCGACCAACTAAATCTTTGTCGCTAGATTTTGCAATAATTCTCAAGCGAGCGAAGGCCTCTTCGTTGACTTGCGGGTTTTCTTTGTCACAGCGAATCAGCTCAATCGACACATCATCAAACTGCTCTTTGCCGCCGATGTTGTTAAAAAATGCGTCGCTTAAGACCTTGGCTTTAGCTTCAATATCAAGACCGGTTATCATGACCTCAAAACCATTGCGGAAGCCACCCTGAGTATTGATACATACCTTGTGGCTGGGCGGCGGACATGAACCCCTACAGCCGCTGACATAAACACGATCGTCACCCGCTTGCTCAATATTCAAAGTATCGAAATGGCCAATCACGTCCGGATTTTTATAGGCCGGATCACCGATCTCGTACAACAACTGAGATTTAACCGTGCCCACGGACACCAGACCAGCAGTACCCGGATGTTTGGTCACAGTGAAATTTCCGTTCGCCTCAATTTCCGCAATGGGATAACCGGGGTTGTCGAAACTGGGCACTTCTTGGAAGAACGCGTAATTGCCTCCGGTCGCCTGCTGGCCGCATTCAATCACATGGCCTGCCGCCAGAGCGCCCGCCAGCGCATCGTAATCAGTGCGCTGCCAATTAAACTTCCAGGCCGCGGGGCCAATGACAACGGCGGCATCGGTGACCCGTGGGCAGATCACAATATCAGCGCCCTGATCGAGTGCTTCTTTGATACCCCATGCGCCAAGATAGGCATTGGCCGTCAGCAGGTGATTTTTGTTATCGGCTAGGTTTGCGCCGGTATCCATGTTGACGAAGGCTTCACCCTCTGCTTGCAGCTCTTTCATACGCGGCGCTAAATCATCGCCGTCGATATAAGCAACCTTGACGTCAAGGTTTAGTTCTTTGGCAATTTCTTTTATGGCCTCAGCCATAGCAGAAGGATTCAGACCACCGGCGTTGCTGACAATCTTGATGTTTTTTTCCATGCAGGGCTTCAGAACTTGCTGGACCTGCTTTAGGAATGTGCCCACATAGCCAGTATTGCGCTTCATTTTCTGGCCGTACAAAATGGCCATAGTCAGCTCGGCAAGGTAGTCGCCGGTCAGAACATCAATGGGGCCACCTTCGACCATCTCCAGCGCGGCGGATAATTTATCACCGTAGAAACCACTGCAGTTAGCAATCTTTATTACATCATTCATCGCCTGATTCTCCTTCAACGCTCACCAGTAATTGCTTGGATTTAACTTGTTGCCCGGCCTCACAACTAATGGCCTTCACCGTACCACTGATACCTGCCTTCAAAGGGTGCTCCATTTTCATGGCCTCCAATACCACCAGGGTTTGACCAGCTTCGATGCTGTCGCCCTCTTTCACCAAGACTTCAACAATGGCCCCATCCATCGAGGCTTTAACCTGCCCACTACCCGCACCACCGGCAGCAGCCGCGGGCTGGTGAGTCACGTCTTCAAGGATAAAATGGCCCGTGCCATCATCTAGATAGAGAGCCTTGCCATCAAAGGCAAAGCTCAGGGTCTCGCGCACACCGTTTTCGATAAATACGCAGCTATTTTCATCCAAAGAGACAAAGTCTAAAGCTGTGCTCTCTTGCTCAGCGCCGACCTCCCCAGCCACAAGCTCAGTTTCTATCTCAAAGTGATGTTCCTTTTCCGCCAGCTTGACGACATTGGTTTGGCCATCAAACGCAAGTTTATAAACGTAGCTTTGGGCGCTTGCACGACTCCAGTGGAAGTTCTTATCCTGACTTGTTGCAATGCCACGCTGAAAATACAGCATGGCCGCTTTTGCAAGCGTGGTGGCCGATGGCACCTTTTGGTCCATGCTAACATCGGCGCTAAAGTGCTGTTCGATAAACGCAGTCGTTGCTTCGCCGGCGCCAAACACCTCGTGACGCAAAACATTTTGCAAGAAGAGCTTATTATTGTTCATGCCTAGCAGTTGAGTATCTTGAACTGCAGAGGCTAGGCGACGAATTGCCTCACTGCGGTTATCACCATAGGCGATTATTTTAGCAATCATAGGATCATAGAACGGGCTCACTTTCTGTCCAGTTTGAATACCATGATCCATGCGAATACCTGCACGCTCAGAGCTATTAATACGTTCTGGACAGCTCCACAAACGCACTTGACCGGTTTGCGGCATAAAATTATTGCGAGGGTCTTCAGCGTAAAGGCGCACTTCAACGGCGTGGCCTTTTAACTCAACTTCATCTTGAGCTAGGGGCAACTTTTCACCAGAGGCAACTTTTAATTGCCAAGCCACCAGGTCCAAACCCGTGATCAATTCTGTTACTGGATGCTCTACCTGCAGGCGAGTGTTCATTTCTAGGAAGTAGAAGTTTTTGTCGGCATCCACTAGAAATTCAACCGTACCGGCGCCACGATAACTACAGGCCTTGGCGGCGTCTACGGCGGCTTCACCCATACGTTGACGCAGTTCTGGGTCAACAAATGGAGACGGCGCTTCTTCTACCACTTTCTGGTGGCGACGTTGAATAGAACAATCGCGCTCACCCAAATACACCGCATTGCCGTGCTCGTCGGCAAACACCTGAATCTCGATATGGCGTGGTTCGATCACAGCTCGCTCCAAAATCAACTCGCCGCTGCCAAAGGCACTTTCCGCTTCGGAACGCGCGGTGCGAATAGCTTCAGCCAATTCGCTCTGCTCAAACACCAGACGCATTCCGCGGCCACCACCTCCGGCAGAGGCTTTAACCATCAGTGGAAAACCAATGGCTTCAGCTTTAGCCAGCAGAGTTTCATCAGACTGATCGGCATCTTGATAACCAGGAATACAAGGCACACCGGCATCAATCATTGCAATCTTTGACAGACGTTTGCTGCCCATCAAGTTTATGGCTTCGCTACGCGGGCCGATAAAAGTAATACCCTGCGCTTCACAGGCTTCTGAAAAAGCGGCGTTCTCTGACAGGAAACCGTAACCCGGATGGATGGCATCGGCGCCAGTTTTTTTAGCGGCAGCCAGGATTTTATCGGCGACCAAATAAGATTCTCCGACGGCCGCAGCACCAATGCAGACTGCTTGATCGGCTTCTTGTACGTGCAGTGCGCCAGCATCAGCTTCGCTGTAAACAGCCACTGTGCGGTAACCCAAATCGCGGGCGGTGCGCATCACTCGAACGGCAATTTCGCCGCGGTTGGCCACTAATACTTTCGTTATTTTGCTCATGATTTTTAAATTCCTAATACAGTGCCCTTATAAACGAGCGATACCAAAGGTGTTGGTATTGAGTTGACGCTCATCGGCTTCGCGACAAACACTGAGGGCAAAGGCCACCACCGAACGAGTATCAGCGGGGTCAATCATGCCGTCATCCCAAACCCGCGCGGTATTGGCCAGTGCATTGGATTTGGCTTCCATGGTGTCAACGGTATCTTTCTCCATGGCATCGACCATGCCACGCATCTCGTCGTTCATTTCGGCACCGGAGCGTTTTATTTTCGCTTCAGCAACTTGGCGCAAAACGCTACCGGCTTGGGCGGGACCCATCACCGATACCACGCTTCGTGGCCAGGCGAATAGGAAGCGTGGAGCCATACCGCGACCGGCCATGGCGTAGTTACCGGCACCGTATGAGCCACTGACAATGATGGAAATTTTTGGCACGGTGCAGTTGGTGACGGCCTGAATAAACTTAGCGCCGTGCTTTATAATGCCTGCCTGCTCTGGCTCCGTGCCCACTAGGAAACCGGTGGTATTCGTTAAGAACAATAGAGGCGTACCGGACTGTTCACACAGCTGGATGAACTGAGCTGCCTTGGCGGCACCCTTGGCCGTAATGGGGCCGTTATTGCCGATGACACCGCAGGGCGCGCCTTCGATCTCCATATGACCACAAATGGTTCCATTATCGAAATCACCTTTGAATTCCAAGAAGTCGGAAGCGTCGGCAATTCGGGCAACGACTTCACGCATGTCGAAAGGCGTTTTGGAATCTTCGGGTACAATGCCGCGTAATTCTTCCGCTGCGTAGACTGGTTTTTGATAGGAAACTTCAGCTTTGAATGGCTGATTTTTGTTCCAAGCTAGCTTTTTTGTCACGTCACGCGCAATACGAATGCCATCGGCGTCGTTCTCGGCCAGATAATCATTGGTACCGGCCACTTCACTATGCATCTCGGCGCCGCCCAATTCTTCATCTGTGGCGATTTCGCCGGTGGCGGCTTTCAATAAGGGCGGACCGGCCAAATACATGGTGGATTGCTTGCGCACCAAAATTAGATAGTCGGACAATGTAGGCTGATAAGCCCCCCCCGCCGTGGCGCTGCCATGCACCACAGTAATTTGTGGGATGCCTGCGGCTGACAGCCTACATTGCTGAGCAAAGCCTGCGCCGGATTCACCAAAAAAATCCCCTATTAATTTCAGATTGCCGCCACCACTTTGCGCCAACACCACTAAGGGCAATTTATTTTCCAGTGCTAGCTGAGTGCTGCGCGAACGCTTTTTCCCGCCCAGCGGGGTTATGCTGCCACCCTTAGTGAGGAAGTCATCCACAGATGCCACACAGCGTACACCGCCGATATAACCAATACCGATAATGCAGCTACCACCGGCGCCAGAACCATCTGTGTCTTCCTCTTGCATGTATCCGCACAGGGTCGACAACTCCAAAAAGGGCGCCCCGGCATCCAGCAATAAACTCAAACGCTCACGCGGTGAAATAAAACCTTTTTTTAAATAACGCGGCGCTTTAGCCTGCGCGGTTTCAATCACGCGGCGTTCAATACCGCGAAATTCGTCTACCGCTGCCGTCATCATTTTTACGTTATTTTTAAACGCATCGGACTGAATATCTAGTTGCGATTCGATAAGCGCCATAAGTTGATTTCCTGTTACTGTTTCCGCTAATTCATGATCTTAATTAAAATGTAAAAAATATTATTCAAGGAGCTACGCTATTTAACTACTTAAATGCACTGCTCTCTTCACCTATTTTAACTACCTTTTGGAATGCAGGACGGTCGCGCATACGATTCAAGTAATCACGTACATGAGGCTTATAGCGCTCATCGATTTTCAGGGTTTCACCAAGATGCAGAGCGTAGGCGATGGCGATGTCGGCCACGGTAAAACGATTGTCGACCAAATACTCACGGCCATCGGCCAAGTGATTGGTGAGTTTGCGCAGGCGTGCGTGAAACCATTTCACGTAATCCGTCGCCGCCTCTTGCAAACCACGCTCAGGTGGCTCTAGCAAGGTGTAACGGATATAAACAGTCTGTGGAAATGTCAGAGTGGCATCACTGTGAAACAACCAGTTGAGGTAGTCGCCATACTCTGGGTGATCGGGCTTTAAGCCAAACTCGTGCTTGCCATAGCGCTCGAGTAGATACAGAGGAATACCCGAAGACTCTGTCATATGAGTCTCTCCATCAATCATGTAAGGAATGGTTCCCAGCGCATTAACCTCGAGAAACTCAGGTTGCATAAACCGTGGCGGGAAGGGCATAGTTTCTACTTCATAATCCAAACCCATTTCTTCTAGGGCCCACAGCGCACGCAGAGAACGGGCGTTGTGGCAATGCCATAGTTTTATTGTCATTCGATTTTCACTCCATATAAGCGCGAGGCGAGATCACCCCTGATTTTGCGGTCTATGGCGAATAGTGTAGAGATATGAAAACTTAGCGCCCCTTTTTGGGTGCCATTCGTATGGGAATTGGTGCCATAGGTGTACAGGCGCTATAAAGTTAGGTTTTTTGGCGGCCGACTAACGCTGACGGTACTCGAGGGGAGATGCACCACACCAAGACTTAAAGGCGGCCGAAAAGGAACCCTGATCGCTGTAACCGAGCAGAAAAGCAATTTCGGTCACCGACAGGCGCTTATCCGCGAGATATCGCTGCGCCCGGTCAGTACGCACCTGCTGTAACACTTGCAGAAACTGGGTGTCGCGTTCAGACAAACGCCTCTGCAGGGTACGGCGCGAGAGATTCAGCTCCTCAGCCACCCGATCGATATGAATCTCCCCCTGCGGCAATAGTCGAATCAAAGTCTGGCGCAAGTCATACAGGAAGGTATCTTTGGCTCCACTCTCGCTAAAGAGTTGCTCAACCGGGCGAGAGAAGGAGGCGTTTAAATCGCCGCTAAGACGGGTCAGAGGGTAGTCTAAGCTCTCGCGAGCAAAATATAGACAGCTTACCGGTTGATTAAAGCTCAGCTTCTCGCCAAACGTCGCACGCAAGAGCGTGAGGTCTTTGGGTTCAGGGTAGCTGAAGTGAGCTTGCTCGACGGGTATTGGCATTAAGCACAGGGAATCAACAATAGCGGCCGAACTACTTAGCAACATGTCACTGAGAAAACGCTGCTGCGTGCTCGGCTGCCATAGTGGGTGCCATTGCAGTTTGATAAACTGTTTGTCAGCCTGCATCAGCACCTCGCCAATATCACCTATGATGCGCAATGTGCTGGGCATCAGGTTCAGGTAATCACGTAAGGTTTTGCACACCGTCGACATATACAACTGCAGGTGAAGGCCGTCGAGGTAAGAGATCCGCCCAGCGTAGAGCCCCAGATCCTGAGTTTGGCTATGCTCAGCAATAAGCTCAGCCAACTCAAACACTTGAGAGACGGCGAAAAGGTGTTCAGCATCCTTAAGCAGGTGCTTATCAATCCCCACCTTAACGAGCAAGGCTCCCACTGGGGCGCCAAGATGCTCCCCGGCCTGAATGATACTGCTCACTACTGAGCTGTGTAGGCTCCAGTTGGGGTCGAGCTCCTGCATAAGTTGGTCTTATCAATGGCTTGGATGATTGGTGTCAGCGCATTTTAACAGGTTCCACGTCACCCGCCACACCAAGTTCAACACTCAATTTAGTTTTGCGTACAAGCAATTCAACAGCCCAGAATTACACATTGTGCTTTTCGTAGGTGCCAAAGCTGGCACCCTACAGATATAATGCCGGCCCGATTAAAATTTTCAGTGAGATGAACCATGAATGACACCATTTCCTACCAGCTAAAGGACGGCATTGCTCGCGTCACCTTTACTCGCCCTGAGAAAATGAACGCGCTCAACCAAGATTTATTTGAGGCACTCATCGCCACCGGCGAAGCTATCAAGGCCGACAAGAGCGTAAGAGCGGTGATTTTGCACGGCGCGGGCAATGCCTTCTGTGCGGGACTGGATATGGAGTTAATGATGGCCGTCGGCGAGGTGGATCTGGACGAGCGCACGCACGGCTTAAGCAATATATTTCAGCAGGTCGCCTGGATTTGGCATGAAGTGCCCGTGCCTGTCATCGCCGCTGTACACGGCACCTGCTTCGGCGGTGGCCTGCAGATTATGACCGGTGCTGATATACGTTATATTCACCCCGATACCAAGCTCAGCATCATGGAAATGAAGTGGGGAATCGTGCCGGACATGGCGGGCACACAACTGTGGAGCGCTTTTGTCCGTGAAGATATTATTCGTGAATTGACCTATACCGCTCGTGTTTTCAGTGGTCGTGAGGCGGGCGAATACGGTTTTGCCACCCGCGTCTGCGATGACCCACTCGCCGAAGCTCTAGCGACCGCAGAACAAATTGCCAACAAGAATCCCCATGCAATCCGCGCCGCCAAACGCCTGATCAACCAGCAGCGCCAGCCCGATTTTGCCGCTGGCCTTTTGGCTGAATCTGTAGAGCAAACTGCACTGATGAAGTCACCCAACCAAATTGAAGCGGTGATGGCAAATTTTGAGAAAAGAGCCCCGAAGTTCGCGGACCCAAGCTAGAAGATTAATCAACCCCGCCGGCCTTAACCGCAAACTTAAAGGCCAGGCGCGGGAAGAAACGCTTTGCATAAAGCCCGAACATCTCGAGGCCCTTACCCACCGCGATTTCGGGTTTACCTTTTTCAAACCCTCTAACGATCACCGCAGCGCACTCATCAACATCCATACCAGCGCTGATATTTTTATCGTGGCGAGCAAAGTTTGACCCATCCCCTACCAGAGCATTGTAGGCAATATTGGTTTTTATATAGCCGGGCGTGATAGTAGACACCTGAATACCATGGGGTACCATTTCAGCGCGCAGGGCATCAAAGAAACCCATCACCGCATGCTTTACTGCACAGTAACCGGTGCGAAGCGGTACGCCAATTTTACCAGCCACAGATGAAGTCACGGCAATGTGGCCACTGCCGCGCTTGATCATGAGCGGTAACAGCGCTTTTGTGAGTGCAATTTGGCCAAAAAAATCCACGTCGAACAGCTGTCGATAGGTGTCCATCTCAGTATCAAGCACCAGCGAGCGCTGCGATATTCCCGCATTATTAATCAGCATATCGATCTGTCCGGTGAAGGCACACGCGGCCGACACCTTAGCCTCCATCGCGGCCTCATCCAGAACATCGAGGGGCAGAATATGGACGTCGGCACCCTCAAACGCAGCCGTGCACTTGCTGCATACACGCTCAAGTTCGGCCTCGTTACGAGAGGACAAAATGACCGAGGCACCTCTCTGTACAAATTGTTTCGCCAGCGCTTCACCGATCCCTGATGATGCACCTGTAATCCAGATGGTTTGACCTTTAAACATGATTTTCCCTTGTAGAATTCTACCCTTTAAACACTGAATCATAATCGAGCGATCATGAAAATGTAATGCGAATCGGTTTTGTGTTCAATAAGATCGGTATAACACCAGAGGCCTGCACCGCTGCTTCCTACCGCTACAGATGATGTACTGCAACGCGGCCCAGCCTGACCCAGTAGAAGCACACAAAGTGGTCTCGTTTGCGATGCTCTATACCAGCACTCTCGGCGACAAAGAGAGGGGGCGCCCCCTCTTGAAAAACGCGCAGCCAACTACACCAATATGCTTGTTAGGGATATGCCGGATTTCTATCCTTGGAGGAAGTGATTCTACGCTTGGATTCACCGAGCGAGGTTATCGTCATTTGATCGACGTAAAATCCAAAATTTGGGACATTACACACCTAATACAGTCGGAATGCCCCCAAAACAGGATATTAATAATCTCTATCTGTTTATCTATACTCCATAAAGTGCCAGAATAGATACATTATCTTCATTTTTTGCATATAAAGTTTGATTAAGGGTACTTAGATGAGGATTGAGGAAGAGGCAGCGCCATCAGCGATTGCAGAGCAGCTTGGGGAGCGCTTAAAGCAAGCCAGGCTAAATGCTGATATGACTCAAATTGAAGTCGCCGATCATGCGGGGGTCAGTAGGAAAGCCGTTCTGAACGCTGAAAAAGGTAGGGCACAGCTGGAGATCTTTATCGCGATATTATCGGCCTTGAATCTTACCCACCAACTGGAGAACTTTCTTCCAGCACAGAAAATTTCTCCCATTCAACTATCAAAGCTGAGGGGCCGCAAGCGTCAACGGGCTTCAGGGCAACGCTCAAGCGATGAGAGGGAGCCCTCGGAATGGTAACCCAGGTCATTAACGTCAATTATGATAATCACCAAGTCGGGTCTGCAAGCTTTGATACTGACACGGGTATTGGAGCGTTTGAGTACGATAAAAAATTCATCCAAAAAGGGCTTGAGCTATCCCCTATCAAGATGCCCTTATCCCAACAAATATATTCATTCCCCGCGCTAGGCTATGAAACGTTTAAGGGTTTGCCCGGCTTGCTGGCAGACTCGCTACCTGACGATTTTGGCAATGCGGTACTCAATGCCTGGGTTGCCTCTCAAGGTAAAGCGCCCGAAACCATTACACCACTAGAGCGACTTCAATTTACCGGTAAACGGGGCATGGGGGCTCTGGAATATACACCCGCCACAAAACTAAAGAGCCTGAATGCTTCAGCAAAAATTGAGATTGAGTCCTTAGTCTCAATCACTCAAGAAATCCTGAAGAGTCGGGAGGATTTTGCCGCTTCACTGAACCACCCAGGTAAAGAAGATCGGGAAGCCATGCTGTCACTACTTACCGTAGGAATGAGCGCTGGAGGCGCACGGCCTAAGGCTGTTTTGGCCTTTAACGATGATTTTACTCAAGTGCGAAGTGGTCAGGTCAAAGTACCGAAAGGTTTTACACATTATTTAATGAAGTTTGACGGCGTGAATGAACATAATAAAAACAAAGAAACTTTTGGCGACCCACAGGGCTATGGCGCAATGGAGTATGTCTATTACTTGATGGCTAAACAATGCGGTATCGACATGATGAAAAGTCGCCTGCTAGAAGAAGGCAAGCGCCGCCATTTTGTGACCCAGCGCTTTGATAGAAAAGGCAATGAAAAGGTGCATATGCAAACGCTCAATGGACTAGCTCATGTTGATTACAAACAGCCGGGCTCTTATTCATACGCCGAACTTTTTGCGACCGCCAGAAAACTCCGAGTGTCTGCTAAAGACGCAGAAGAACTGCTAAGACGACTCGTATTTAATATTGTGACTCGAAACCATGATGACCACGCCAAAAACTTTGCGTTCTTGCTCATTGAAAATAAATGGCGGCTCTCCCCCGCTTATGATCTAGCCTACAGCTACAAACCCGGTAGTAAATGGGTGAGCAGTCACTGGATGAATTTAAATGGCAAAAGAGACAACTTCACCCGTGAAGATTTATATTCTTTGGAGAAGTTAGTGCCTAATTTTACACAGAAACGAATTGACATGGTTATTGATAAAACTATTGAGCATGTTTCTAACTGGAAGGGGCTTGCTAAAGAAAATGCCGTACCCATGTTGTTGATCAAGGAAATAGACTCTAATTTACGCTTATCGATCTAGAGCTACTAAATTGGTGGGGGCTGAGCCCATCAGAATATGAGTTAGTTTTTCATGGGCTATATATAAAAATATTTTAAACGCGATTTAATCTAACCGCCGTAGCGAAAACTTAGGCAGCTATCGGCATGCACAACTATGATCAATAAGTTTGCGCTGCCTCAGTCTTGTGGCATTTAACTGGAGGGCAGCAAGAATATCCATGGATCAATTCGCTATCGACGCGATATTAGGAGCTGCATAATGAAGCCTATTTACAAGAGTATTTTCACATCCTTCGCATTTCTGCTAACGCCCGCGGGAAGCGCCCTCGCCCAAGACCCCCCATCATTCACATCAGTGGAAGGGTTTACCTGTAGCTATAACAAAGGTAAAGGCCCAAAAGATTTGGCGAAGGTCAACGTTAAGTGGAACGCATGGGCCGACGGCATTAATTTTCCGGCTTACAATGCCTGGAATCTGACGCCCAATTTTGTTGATAGCGGAACGACCATGGATGTTGTTTGGTTGGGCGCATGGCAAAACGGTATAGACATGGGTAAGGGTTTGGATCTTTGGAAAACCAAGGGATCGAAGATTAACGCCGAGTATGGGAAAGTTGTCACGTGCGGCGAACATTCAAATTTTGCGTCTTACAATATACGTATGCCAGATATGTCTTCTCCCTCAACAAGCGGAGTTGTCACCTTCTCTGATTGCTCTCTGGAAGAGGGGAAATCCATGGCTGACGGAATGGCCGCCGTGGCAGCATGGGCTAAGCATCTGGACAGCACTGGGTCTAAATCGGGTATGTGGGTATTCTTTCCTGCCCTAGGTACGGGAGATGCCGATTGGGATTTCAAAATGGTTGAAAGCCATCGCAATTATGCATCACTAGGGCACGATTGGGAGGACTATGGCAACAAGCAAGGCTATGCAAAGGCCCAGGCAGTATTTACTGGCGTGATGGAGTGTGGAGGCACGCGTGTATACGACAGTGAGATGGTTCGTAATGGCGGTTTGAAACCTGGTTAATAAACACTCGGCGGACTCTGAACCGCTGAATTGAGTGAAATACAGATTAGACCTTCCCGTCTCTAGGCAAGGTCTTTGGAGTCCTACTCAAACCAAGATTTGTCTAGAAGACCTTGATTCTAAAGGGAAAAATAATGGCGGTGAGGGAGGGATTCGAACGGGGCGGCCTACCGCCCTCGATATTTTACAAATGACCTTGCGCAATATGCTGCAGATAGCCACTCACCCCAGATGTGCCTTCGAACAGCTTTTTGCAGGCTCACCTGAATTTAAAACTATGAAGCCTTACATTCCCAATGGCCTCAACATGAAACACCTCGGGCTATTTATGAACGAGACGTTTTCGGGTCGTTTGACGGAAGACAAAATTAAAGCCATTCGTGATAAATGGAAAGGCAACTTAGTGATCAAAGGTATTGTTAATCCCGACGATGCCGAGCGAGCCATTAAGCTGGGTGCCAAAGGCGGTGATCAAGCCTTGCAGATTCTGAAGCGCCAAGTTCAGCAGGTGATGGAACAAGTGGGTTGTGAAAAGATTGAAGACTTTCCCAAGCACCTGATTAATAACTAACTCAAGGATAAACGCTCAAACTCCAGATAGGCGAAGCGGTGTAGAATTCCTTTTTTAGCTACACTAGCTCGCCAACACGCGCTTTAAAGAATCTCTCACTCCAGAGCGACAAGCTCTTCTGCTCTGTGACATTCAAAAATCTTTCTACATCAGCAGCGGCTTGCTGCCAATCAATCCCCTCAATCTCTTTATTCAATACATCTTGCAGCCACTCCAATTCCACTAACAATTTTTCATCTCCTTGCCAGGGGCCATATTGATACAAGGCATTCTCCAAGTGCTGCAGATTTGGCGACACCTTTTGTTTCACATACCAATTGAAATCATACCAATCCCTTCCTTTCAGAAAACCTCGACACAATAGCGCGTGAATCTTCAACGCAAAATTACTGCTTAAGTCTTGATGGCAAACCTCGTAATCAAGCGGAAAATCCAGGTAGGTATATTCATAGCCCGAGTTAGCCGGTGGCTGGACATCAATCTCAAGTTGGATTTTAAGCTTTTGATTTTCGCGCCCCTGATAAAACGATAAATTCAGCTGGTTAGTGATCGAATTATCTTTAATGACCGCTTTTTGAATTCGCTTGTCCATCCTTCCCTTTGGCAAGGCCTCAGGGCTCAAGCCAAATTCTTCAAAACAGGTCAACAAGGCCTCCAAATATCCCGCCCACGCAAATTCGGGATCAGGCTCTTTAAGCATAAAGTCCAGATCCTCAGAAAACCTGGGGAGATCGTGTAGAATTCTTAAGCTAGTTTCGCCTTGAAAAGCAGCAAACTCAAAAAAACCTGCCCGCCATAATGCGTACAGTGCAATTTCTTGAATAATTTCCTTGGTCGCTTGCGCTTCTGCAACAGGGTTAGTTGCTTTGTAGGCATCCAGCCTCTTTTGAATCAATTCAATCATCATGTAACTCCAAAGCGAGTTCTAGTTCCATTAGAAACGTTTTTACTTTTTTCTGCTTATAAACCTGCTTTAAAGTATTCAACTCTGCCTTTGTGACCGATGCCAAAGACTCCCAATCAATACGCAACCCTTTCACAATCCAATCCAGTCCCTGCCATTCTATTTTCCGCAAGCATACCAAATCCATTAAAGCTCGGATGGGCTTGGCAACCAGCATACTTTGGCGGTTCAACTGAACCCGTTCAACCAGTTCCAGAAAATGAATTTTGTTCATAGCCAGAGGGTGAAACGTAAACTTGCCCATTTCTTCGTGCTCGTAGTCCCTGGATTTACGAGTAGGTAACACACTGGCGGTTACAGTGACAGACTCTGGGATCCAACCGTGGTAAGACAAGGCGGTTTCAAAGGATACATAACTCCCGGGCAACAGATTCTGGGCCAAATGAAAAGGATGGCAAGCATGACTGCGGTGTTGACCGCTAAGCATGTACAGCCCTCTTTGCAAACGAACCAAATCCTTCGCTTTCAAGGCCCGATTTACCAAGCCATAGCGACGCTGTGAACTTCCGCCCACAATACGAGCCAACTGGCGATCGGTCATCAGCCTGTCGGCATAGCCTGCGTTAGTAATTTCGTGGGATAGCTTGCTCATAAAATTCCTTATACTTCCATATTTTGGAAGTATAAGGTATTTTATAGTGTAGGCCAACACAGGCTTTGAGACGTAAGTGGAGAGCAAAAAGCCATGCCTACGAATGGGTTTTAGATTGGAAGTACAAGCAGTAGGAGCTAACCACTAAAACAGTGTTCTAGCGTAGATCTATCAATGGATAGAAACAAAAAAGCACCCTAAAAAGGGTGCTTTAATACTGGAATAATGGCGGAGAGGGAGGGATTCGAACCCTCGATACCTTGCGGTATACACACTTTCCAGGCGTGCGCCTTCGGCCACTCGGCCACCTCTCCATAGACTCAAGAAGCTCGAATGTGCTTTTTGAGAGGGCGCACTCTACACAAGTGAACACCCAAACGCAATGCTCTACTCTTCTAGA
>Ga0209825_1000160_pt1 | contig 68851 bp, 66 predicted proteins | sample EN8Hudsemesocosm_FD_184631 | JGI IMG/M metagenome (GOLD analysis project Ga0209825, IMG submission 184631) | Methane-oxidizing microbial communities from mesocosms in the Hudson Canyon - EN8B Hudson Canyon (SPAdes) (version 2) | ecosystem: Environmental > Aquatic > Marine > Cold seeps | place... | reverse complement strand
ACTTTGTGGGCAGTGATGGTAAACCGGGCTATTTTAAGCAAGAATTAAATGTTTATGGGCGAGTGGGCGAGCCCTGCAATGTTTGTAACGAAACGCTGCAGGAAATAAGGCAAAATAACCGATCTAGCGTATTTTGTGCGCAATGTCAGATATAGAATTCGACAGCACTGATTTAAGCGCTATAGTTTAAGGTATTAAAGTACTATTTTTTAAAGTTTTGGTAACAGCGTAATAACTAATACGCGCTCAGGAGAATGGAAGAAATGCACTCAACATTAATTAATTTATGTAAAACATTACTACTTGCTTTGGTATTGGTTGTTCCATCAACAGGTTGGTCAAACACTGTTGCTGAAGTGCCAACAGCGCTTGCAATGACAGGGGATGCGATTTTTGTGCGGCCAGTTATGCTGGCTGTGACCGTTGTCGGTGCCGCCGTATTTATTATTTCGTCTCCTTTTTCGGCTTTAGGTGGCAATATTAGCGAATCATGGGATCAACTTGTTGACGGCCCTTTTGAAACCACGTTTGTGCGATGCTTGGGTTGTACAACTAATGGTCGAAAAGCATCAACAGTTACTCAGCAGAGTGGTGATGTAGAATAACAAGGTTAGTTATTAGCTGGCTGGAATACATGTAAAAATATACCTTTTCTCGCCGCTTTATATCTGAGCGTTGTTGCTAGAAATAGTGCGAGAAAAGGTGCAAGGCATACTTAACTTAAGCCTTGTCGATTAAGCTATTCCAATTAAAGTGACTATCTCCGACAGCATGAAAGAACGGGTTTAGAATTGATTCTTTCTGATTGTATTCCAAGGGAGCTAAGTCAGGGCCCATTATCTTGCCTCCAGCAGCGCTTAGTACCGCGTGAGCCGCCGCCGTATCCCATTCGCTGGTGAGTGCTAAACGGGGGTACCAGTCAGCGGTTCCTTCCGCTAAGGCACAAATCTTTAACGAGCTACCCATGCTGACTAAGTTAATTGACTTGAATTTAGACTCAATGGTTTTGAGCATCGCTTCAAGTGCTTCGGCGCCATGACGCCGACTACCAACCACGGTTAAATCTTGGCCGAGCTTAATCGGTGTTGCTTGGATTTGTTGTTTCAAGCCTTTGACTTCTTTCCATGCACCTAAGTCTTTAGCGCCGTAATATAAAGTGTCTGTCACCGGTACATAAACCATGCCTAGTATTGCTTCAGCGCCCTCAATCAATGCGATATTAACTGTAAATTCATCATTTTTATTGATAAATTCTTTAGTGCCATCTAAAGGGTCGACTAACCAATAACGTTGCCATGCACCACGTTCCTCGAAAGGCTCTATGCTGCCTTCTTCAGATAAAACTGGGTATAAGGTGCTTAGAGCATTTAAACCCTTATCGATAATGATATGTGCAGCATGATCCGCTTTTGTTACGGGAGAGTCATCCGACTTATTTTCCACTTCAATCGGGGAGTCAGAGTGATAAACCTCTAAAATAGCGGCACCCGCTTCAATAATAATGTCTTTTAACGGCGAAATTAGATGCTCTAACTCAGGCATGAGTGTTTTCCTTTTATTAATGCTGGCTTGTATGAATATTGTATGAACAGACTGGGGACGTTAAAGTATACGCCTATTGTATTAACTGCTTAAGAGTATAAATTGATTCATGCTTGACTGGAACCAAATAGACACCGTATTTTTTGATATGGACGGGACATTATTAGACCTTCATTTTGATAACTATTTTTGGTTGGAGCACTTACCAAAGCGTTATACGGAATTAAAAAATACCTCACCAGAAGAAACTAAAAAACGTTTACATGCGATGTTTGATAGTCATCAAGGTTCGTTGAATTGGTATTGTCTAGATTTTTGGTCTGCTGAACTTGGTGTCGATATTGTTGCGCTAAAACGTGAGGTTAGTTCGCGTATTGCCTATCGGCCCAACGTGAAGACGTTTCTTAAGGCGGTACATGCGAAAGGTTTGGATATCGCGATTGTGACCAATGCGCACCGAGATAGTGTTGCACTAAAGCTAGAGTTGACGGACCTCGGTGTGTATTTCAATGAAATTATTTGTTCGCATGATTATAATATACCTAAAGAGTCTCCAGACTTTTGGCCTGCCTTAAAAAGAAACCGTCCTTTTGATGCAAAGCGGACTGTTTTTTTTGATGATAATGATGCGGTGCTACGTTCAGCTAAAAATTTTGGTATAAAGCACCTTTATTCTATTGCTCAGCCAGATAGTAAGAAAACACCACGCACTGAATGTGAATTTCACTTAGTGCATGATTTTATGGACTTGTTAACGTAGAGAAGAGGTTAACATGACTGAAGAGATAAAAGTTAGACTCGATAAATGGCTTTGGGCAGCTCGTTTCTATAAAACACGCAGTCTGGCAAAAGATGCGGTAGATGGCGGTAAAGTGCATTATAACCAGCAGCGCTGTAAACCGAGTAAAGCTATAGAAATCGGGGCTGAATTAACGCTTCGGATAGGGTTTATCGAAAAAACGATCATAGTTAAAAGTATTAGTGGGCAGCGAAGAAATGCAACGCTTGCGCAAGCCTTGTACGAAGAAACAGAAGAGAGCATTTCCAAACGAGAAAAAGCACTTCTAGAACGAAAACATATGATGGGTGATCAAATATTTCCGGCAGGGAAACCTAATAAGCGAGATAGAAGGCTTATTCATCAGTTCAAAAATATAAATTCGGAATAAGTGTTTTTAGCTTTATATCGAATCAAGCATTAACGAATCAAACATTGGTAAATATTATGATTGAAGGGGATACTTTTCAGCGCTTTCTTCTCGAAGAACTTCATATTCGTGGCGAATGGGTTCGCTTGAGTGATAGTTATCAAGAGGCGACTAAGGATCTTGAATATCCGGAAAACCTTAGGTCTTTACTTGGCCAGGCTGCTGCCGCCTCAGTGCTGTTGACCGGCACCTTAAAGTTTGACGGGCGATTGTCTATTCATGCGCGTGGAGAAGGTGTTGTAAACTTGCTTATGGCTGAAGCAACGAATCGACGTACCTATCGAGGTATCGTGGACTGGCAGGGTGAGGTCGATCCAGAGGCGTCATTAGTGGAATTGCTGGGCAATGCGCAGCTAGCTATCACGATTGACCCTGATAAAGGTAATCGCTATCAAGGTGTTGTGCCTTTAGAGCGGGAAAACCTAGCCGACTGCCTTGCACATTATTTTGAGCTTTCTGAGCAGTTAGATACCTTTTTGATGCTAGAGGCTAACGAGAATGGCTGTTTTGGTTTAATGCTACAAAAGCTTCCAGACTACAAAGACATAGAAGATCAAGATGCGTGGAATCGAATTGCTCAGTTTGCGAAGACCTTAAAAATTGATGAATTCATGGCAGCGGACAATGAAACATTACTGCTTCGGCTTTTTCACGAAGAGAAAGTATTATCATTTGATAAAGAACCGGTTAAATTTGAGTGTTCTTGTTCTCGGGAGCGTACTTTGTCTTCAATTGAGACATTAGGCCAAGACGAAGCGCTTGAAATATTGGAGAATACCGCCACTATAGCGGTAGACTGCCAATTTTGCCGTAAGCATTACGAGTTTGATCGAGCCGATATCGTCGAATTGTTCCGTTTAGGTTCTTCGCATTAAAGCAACTGCTTGTAATATTTCGAACAATTTTATGGTTTAAATATTACAAGTTCTGTTATTTTCTTTCGAATGTGAACAAAAGTAGTAAATATTAAATATAGTCGTTTTTTGAACAGTAATTTGGCATAATAGCGCCCCAAATTTTGAGAGACCGTGCTTTACCAAAGCAAAGGTCAAACCTAACCCCCTAGTGAGGTCGAAGTGAGTAACACTTATATAGATCTAAGTTCAGCACTACTTGTTGAACACGCCCTTGAGCGAAAAGAAGGCAGATTAGCTGCTAACGGTTCTTTTGTCGTTACCACCGGAAAGAGAACTGGCCGCTCACCATTGGACCGTTATATCGTTGATGAACCGAGTACTTCGGATGCTATCAGCTGGGGTCCAATCAACCGTCCTTTTGATGCTGATAAGTTTGATGCATTATGGGAGCGTGTAGAAGCCTATTTAGCAGAAAAAGACAGCTATCTGTCGCACCTTCATGTTGGTGCTGATCCAGATCATTATTTAGCTGTTAAAGTTGCAACAGAAACTGCGTGGCAGAACCTGTTTGGCCGTAACTTGTTTATCCGTCCTGCTGAATACAATCCAGCAGATAAGCAAGAGTGGGAAATTCTGAACGTTGCTAGCTTTGAGTGTGTACCAGAAAGAGATGGTACTAACAGTGACGGCACAGTGATGATCAACTTTGCTAAGCGTCGTGTTTTGTTAGCAGGTATGCGTTATGCCGGTGAAATGAAAAAGGCAATGTTTTCGGTTCAAAACTTTTTATTACCAGAAAAAGACGTCTTGCCAATGCATTGTTCTGCAAATGTGGGCGATGATGGCGAGACATGTTTGTTCTTCGGTCTTTCTGGAACCGGAAAAACAACGCTTTCAGCTGATGAGAGTCGTTACCTGATTGGTGATGATGAGCATGGCTGGGGTAAAGGCGTTGTATTTAATATTGAAGGCGGTTGTTATGCAAAAACAATCGACTTATCGCAAAAGAATGAGCCTATTATTTGGGATGCAATTCGATTCGGTGCGATCGTAGAAAATGTTGCGATTGATGAAGAGTTACGTACCGCAGATTATTCAGATACTAGCCTGACAGAAAATGGCCGTTGTGCTTATCCTTTAGAGCACGTTAAAAAGCGTGTTGCTGAGAATCTAGCGGGCGAGCCAAATGCCATTGTATTCTTAACGTGTGATATGACAGGTGTATTGCCGCCGGTATCATTGTTAAGTAAAGAAAGCGCGGCTTATCACTTTTTGAGCGGTTATACTGCTTTAGTTGGTTCAACTGAAATGGGATCTGACTCAAAACTTAAGTCTACGTTCTCTACTTGTTTTGGTGCGCCATTCTTTCCACGTCCAGCGGGCGAATATGCTGAGTTGCTAATGAAGCGTATGGAAGAGTTCGGTAGTAAGGTCTACTTGGTTAACACTGGTTGGACTGGAGGAGCACACGGAACGGGTCAACGTTTCAGTATTCCAGTAACACGTGCGATTATTAGTGCAATTCAAAGTGGTGCATTAATCGATGCAGAAACAGAGCATTTAGAAGGTTTAAACCTTGATGTGCCTAAAGCTGTTGAAGGTGTTGATGCTAAGCTACTTAATCCTCGTAATACTTGGGAAAGTGCTGAAGAATATGATGCGAAATCGGCTGACTTAGTTGCTCAGTTTGTTGAAAACTTTAAAAAGTTTGATGTGTCGGATGCAATTGTTGCTGCAGGGCCTAAAGCTCAGTAAGTAATCATTGTATTGAAAAAAACCTCAGTTGTTACTGGGGTTTTTTTATGTCTGTAGTTTGTTGCTGTTTTAGCTTTGCAGCATGTGATTTTGAATATGAAAAAGCTTATCGCTGATGCTAGAGATTAAATTATGGATGTTCTCTGTGGCAAGTGGGTGTTAAATTTAGAACGTAAACTTCCTTCACTTGTTTTTCAACGATTTCGGTAATACAGCTTTCACCGCATACCTTGAAGTTACCAAATATATTTACGCCCATTTTCAAGGTATAGCTCTGGATTATTATCCCTAGATCAGCTTGATTACATTTTTCACAGCATGAATCATCAGAGTAGGTGCTTTGTTCAGGTTCTGGGGGAGTATTAACCCGTTATTGCTTTAAAAGCGGTCTTCAATGACGATCCGGTTGTGTTCATCAACTCATATTAATGAGAGGCTATTTATTAGTACATTATCAAATTACTATGGCTGAATAGTAACCAGTTGTGATACGGTTAAAGTGTTATGGAAGATGTTAATCAAAATAATATAGAGGAATAAATATGAAGACTATAAAGCAAAGCTTATTAGTACTATCTGTGGCCGCCGCTGTAGCATTGCCCGTTTCGCAGGCCTGCGCAGACGGTTTTTATATCGGTGCCGGTGCCTACTCGGCCGAAACTGATTATGAAGAGTTTGATGACGATGACACCGTGCCTGCCGCATTTATAGGTTATCAGTTTCTTGATACCAATATTTTCATGTTATCGGCTGAGTTAGGCTACTACGATCTGGGAGACTTTGAGAGCAAGAGTAAGAGTATTGAAATTGAGGCGGAAGCAGTGACGTTGTCCGCTGTTGGTTATTTGCCAATAGGCCCCTTCTTTGAAATCTATGCGAAGGCCGGTGCTGCCCAGCTTAGCGTCGATGTGAAAACGGCATCTGGAAAGTTCGACGACGACGGTACCGAGGCGTTTGGCGGTATAGGTATGGCCTTCGACATCCTCGATACTATCGATATTTATGCCGAGTATCTGGTGTTTGATACCGAGGTAGATTCTGAAATTATCGGTGTCGGTGTACGCCTAGATTTCTAATTGACAGCACAGAAGGAAAAAGGCGGAGTATAGGGAAAATTAGAGGCTGAAACCGTGAAACGCTCATGTATCCGATGCTACTAAATTTTCCAAAAACCTATTTTATTTTTTGCTAATTGTCAGTTTAGGGTACTTTATTTTCATCTTTAATACTCAACAGCTCTGCATTCGTTGGGTATTTCTCAAGTAACTCAACAAGTTTCCTAGTACCTTCTACAGGTTTAAGGTTGGCAAATGCTCTCCGTATAACTCTTACATTTTCGAGATCTTTCGAATTTAGAAGAAGCTCCTCACGACGGGTACTACTTTTAGCAATATCCAGCGCGGGAAAAATCCGCAGGCTGGCAACATCCCGTGATAAAACGATTTCCATATTCCCTGTGCCTTTGAACTCCTCAAATATTACCTGGTCCATCTGGCTTCCGGTATCAACGAGTATGGTCGCTAGTATGGTAAGCGATCCACCATTTTCAATCTTTCTAGCAGCGCCAAACATTTTTCGTGGTATTTCCATGGCTCTTGCGTCAATCCCGCCCGACATAGTGCGACCACTGCTCTTTCGTTCTGCATTATGTACTCGTGTGAGCCTCGTAAGAGAATCAATGACAATCATTACGTCGTGGCCTTCTCCAGCTTCCTGAATGGCTGTGTTAAGAAGGTCATTGGCCACACGGACGTGTTGGTCATAACTATCATCCGAAGATGAGGCGTGCACTTGTGCCGGCACGCTGCGCTTAAAATCAGTCACTTCTTCCGGTCGTTCATCAATGAGTAGGGCATAAAGCTTGATCTCGGGATACGCTTTCCCCACCGCTTGGCAAATATGCTTTAACATGGTTGTTTTCCCGCAGCCTGGTGGAGCTACAATCAAACCTCTCTGTCCCATTCCGATTGGCGCGACCAAATCAATCGCTCTAGAAGTGAGTTGCTTAGAGCCTGTTTCTAGAATAATGCACTGGTAAGGATTGATAGCTACGCCATTTAAAAAATTCTTTTTTGGGTCGTCACTAGTTACATCCTTGACCATCTTATCTACTAGTTTGGCATTTTTATTTTTTTTTACTTTCAAACTTAATATTTTTCTTGTCATGATATCGATTTATAACTCTGGGGGTTCTAAGACCATGGTGACGCAATTAATTGAATTAATGTAGTAAAAGTTTGAATATAAAAAAGGATTGCTTTAATGGGGCTGCGTTCTATAAGAGATCAGTGTCAAGGTGATTGGGCCAACCTAGCTTGGCTTCTAAGTAATAGGCTTTGAAGTGTTTTCGTGAAGCTGGGCTTTGAGTCCCTTTAAATTCATCTGTTTCAAACAAAGAAGGGCAAACCCGATAAGGTGTGCCCTTTTAAATTTAAACGTTGTCGCTTAAATTTAGATAGCTACGATATTCTCAGCTTGAGGGCCTTTTTGGCCTTGAGTTACTGTAAACTCAACTTTTTGACCTTCTGCTAAAGTTTTGAAACCGTCACCAGAAATCGCACTAAAGTGAGCGAATACATCTGGGCCAGATTCCTGCTCGATAAAGCCAAAACCTTTAGAATCATTGAAAAACTTAACTGTACCTTTAACTGTAGACATAATAATATCCTGAAATTATAAAAAATAAGTGTGCCTTTATGAGGCTTGAGTAGCGTAAAAACAGACTAAAACTTTGATACTCCAGGACGAGGAATTACGAATAATACGGCGAACATGAAAATATAAACAAAAGACTTTTTTTCTAGCTAGTTGGCAATTTAAAAGATTAAGTGCGTGAAGTCAAACCACTTCACAAGTGTTTACATTAAATAGGGCTGATTATAAATTCAAACCCAATCTGTTTATTGCGCTCTATGGGGGTCTTCAAGATTGGCTGCACAAATACCGATATAATTTATTCTGGGGATTTTTTTCGCTTTATTCTTTAAATGTTACTGCCTAATCTCAAGTTAACATAGCGCTAAGGCGAACCAGTTTTATCTGTGCACGTCTTTGCGCTTAGTTAATATTTTATATATCGAGATTCCGCGTCAACACTTCCGCTGATTTAATCAGACGTTTTGTACGAAAAAGCTCCGGATGTCTTTCTTCTTCAGAATATCCTGCGGGCTCTTCAGTTCCAGAGTTAACAAACCAAGAGGTTTCGGGCCTACGCTCACCCAACAGTTTTTTTAGTTTCGGTGGTGTTATACCTAAGGCCTTGGCCGCTGCGTTATAGGTACAGCGGGTCGTAACTTGGTTCAGGTAATCAATTATTATGTTTACTTTATCCTGCATTAAATTATGGTCCTAGAAAGTGGTGTTTCCCACAAAAATTAGACACTCTACTATTACCTAGTAAAAGTAGACATTAGTTAAGCTTATTCTTTCATATTCTATCCGAGGTTAACATACCCATGGATGAATGTTTTCGAACTCAATTATGAAAAAAGTTAACAAAATTATATTTTTCGAAAGACAAAAAAAATCCCCGCCGAAGCGAGGATTATATTTTAACTTTCAGTTGAAATTAATAACCGAATATTAATGGTCCAAATGCGACAATTATAAGTGCCGACCCCATGGTGATCATTGGCATTAAGATTCTTTCATGGCGCTGATAGAACGTACCTTCAGTACCTTCAGCAGCTAATAGCTCTTTTTCGCCCACAACCTGCCGTGTTAGAAGGTGGTTTAGTGCAACCGGTGGGCTTAAGTAGCCCAGCTCAAATGCGACTAAGGTAACCATCCAGAAGTGTACAGGATCAATGCCACTGTTATAGGCCACGCCTGCAATCGTTGAGCTAACCAAAATAACGGCACCAAATGGTTCCATGATCATGCCGAGCACAATAAGAACGCAGACTAACAGGGCCATGGCACTCCAGATGCTATCAAATGATTGCGGGAAATGTTCGATAATACCGCTGCGCTCGATCATGCCACCTAAACAAATGGTGCAGCCAATTAGCAATAATAAAGCACCGATTTCTGCGGTGGTTTGGTTCGTTGCATGTCTGATACATGCTTCGATACCTTTGTGTGGCTCGGTGCTAGTGCGATCATCACTAACTGAGTCAGGTTTTGTATAGTGCTCGTAGATTAAAATAGAAAGCATCATGACAGGCAGTATACGCGCTGCTGAAAACTCATCTAATTGTACGTTTACGGCGTAGCGGTAAAATAAAATGACACCAGCCATACAAAGGATGTAAGGCACTAATGGACGAACTTGGCTCATCATTGCAGGTAAAGCTTCTGAAATGGGTGCTAATTGTATTTTACTCTGACGGTTTAATGTCATTAATACTGTGAAGAATAATACTGCGCTTAGTGCGAAGACCCATACACCCCAACCAAATAATTGGTCGGTCGTAACTTCTCTGTTCATGAAAGCAATTACAACAACGAGCAAACAAGGACGAAGAACAACACCCATACTGCCTGACATAGCCGTTGCAGCTAATGCTAAGTTGCGACGAGCGCCTGCTGCGCGAAGCTCATGGTAGATTACTGCGCCGGCTGCGATAACGAAAATTCCTGAACCACCGGTATATGCGGTTGGTATGGCTGCAAGTACCACAACAAAAAAGGCTAACATTTCTGGCGGCATTTTCCATGGCTTAAGTAAGCCAAGTACTAAAGGTGCAAAGCGTGTTTGCTTTAGCATCATGCCAATCCATACGAATAACCCGATATTTAAGAATATATCAGCCGTATCCATTAGTTTGTCGAGATAAATCCCAATACCTGAATTGTGTCCTTGCAAGAAAAAGAATGTGCCGGTGATCATAATCATCGTGGCATATAAAGGTATCGCTAATCCTGCGCGGCCAATGTTGCCGCCAGGCTCAAGGTCTTTAGATGGGGTGAGTAAAGTATAAATACTAACCAGTAATAAAAGTCCAAAGCCGTATACCCATGCGTTGTGAAGCATAGCGACAACAGGGTCTAGTTTAGTGCCGTCAGAATGAACGAGTGTCTGAAAAGCAATAGATGAACCGAGTAATATGCCGTTTGCAATGACTTGGCTGCTTGAAGCAACGTAATGATCCAGTTTTGAAACCACAGGGCGCATTGAAATATGGTGACGTTTAACCGTAGCAGTCATCGCACAGAGTAATACCAGCAGAATCAAAATGAATTTCTGAGAGCCAAGACCTACACCAATTGCTTGCGATACGAATAGTTCAACTGATCTGAATGTTGTGACCGCGGGTGTAATTCTCGCTGTAATCTCATCAAAAGACTTAAAGTTTGTAGCGCACTCTTGGCGAGCATTCTCGATAGATTTTCTAATTAATGCTGGATCAGCGGGAGCTGCATCAAAAAGATCTAAGCCAAAATCATCTTCTTCTGTGCTTTGGGCTAAGCGCTCTTGTAGTTTTTGTTCAACATTAATGTTGGGGTCGCAGGAGGGTTGAACAGGGTCAACTCTTAATTTGTAATATCCTGGCCAAAAATTTTCTCCAACTTGAAGAATTTGGTTATGAATATCACTACTGGTACTAAAAATAACAACCAGTAGCAGCAGAATGCTAGCTGGTAATGATGAAAACCACTCGGTAGATGAGCGTTTATATTGTGTATCGGAAGCCACGGATTTTCTTCCCCCCAAAAAAAGTGAATTGGTTTTATTTTGTACAAACAAAAATGCCGGTAGATTATACCGGCATTTTTTACAAGCAGACTAGCTTGATAATGATTATATTTTAGCGAAAAGCAGGAGTTCTCATTCTATCAAGCTGCTTTAGGCGAACTGCGTCACACTTTTTCAAAATAGGTCGTCTAGATCAACTGTTTCGATATCCGCGGATGCGTCTTCGTCCCAGAATGTACCTAATTGTCCAATGGGAGTTCGATGTCCAACAGCTTCTGTCCACATTCGATCAGAAATTCTTCTGATGGCTTCGGTAGCTGCTGCATCAAAGAGTTTAAATTTAGCATTGGGTTTGTGCTCTTCTATTTCTTTAGCGTGACGCTTGATTACGGTACGAACCCGTTCCATATCACCTTTTGAGTAGGCTGCTACAAGATGAAATACATGAGAAAGTCTAACATGCTCATTTTCACCAATAATATCTGCTTGCTCTAAGCGTTCCCAAGCATTCTCACCTTCAGGTAATGCGCCAGGTAGTAATGACCAAATAGCAGCTTTAAGTGCTAAAGGTACGCCAAACCAGGCTTTGTTATCCAAGCATCCCGCACCACGTTCTGCTTGAGCGGCGATGTTTTTAGGAACGCCAGTACCAATGCCAGATAGGATGTCGTGGTTTAGTGCTTGCAAGCCTGAGATTAACCCTGCTAGCCAAACGATTTGATCAAACTCCTGTTCGAGGTCTGGGCACGTGGTACCAATTTCATTTCCGATGTTGTACGCAATTAGGTGGTTCCACGCTTTGTAGTAGCGTTTGGCAGCTAAAACGTGATGTCTTTTTTGTGTTATAAGTGCATCTTGAGCCATATCAGGCTGTTGTGCTCGGATAGCACGAAGGTAGGTAAGCTCGCTTTCAAAAGCGCGTTCTTCTTCACAACCGCCTGAGCCTAGGTAAAGCAAAACACCTAATTCATTTGGTTCTTCCGTAATTCGTCCTAAAGACATAACCAGAGCTCCTGTCGCTTCTGCGCCAGCGCAACCAGCCTGTAGGTCATCAGATGCCAATTGCCAAGGCACAACATGAGCTTCGCCCAGCAGCGTTATACTGTCGCCAGTTGGTTTAAGCATTGGTTTTACAAGAAATTGGTTGATCGCTTTACAGCCACCTAAAACTATTGACAGTACAAGGGACAATAAAATCCATTTAAAACTGGTACGGAAGTGATTGAAATTCACCATAAGCTCCTAAAATACGCTTTAATACAAAGTAAAATTAATAACCGCTCGATTATCCATGACTTGATTGATCGTTTGTGAGATCAATGACACAAAGCTAGAAAACAGCGATGAAAAATATTCAAAATTAGATCTAATACAGGGATCTTGATATTTTTTTACTTTTTTATACGATTATGATTGAAAGGGACAGGAACTGGACTATCTTTTCTACCAAGGGGATTTTGTAAAAACAATAAACAGAGGTGAATCATGAAAAAACCAGAATTAGCAGCAGCCATCGCATCAAAGGCAGACGTCACTAAAGAAAAAGCCGGTGAAATTATTAATGCGATGACAGATGAAATTACGAATGCGATGAGTAAAGGTGATGCGGTCACTTTAATCGGATTTGGGACGTTTTCGAGAAGAGAGCGTAGTGCTCGCATGGGTAAAAACCCTCAGACAGGCGCTGCAATAGAGATAAAAGCGAGTAAAAGTGTTGGTTTTAAGGCTGGGAAGTCATTAAAAGAAGCCGTAAATGGCTAGTTCTTAATACCCAAATATCGTTTTTGGGTATAAAAAGTTGCGGTATGAAATTTGAACCGCAACTTCTCATTTGATTTAATTTTTTCTAGCCTTCTAGCCTTCTAGCCTTCTAGCCTGAGATTGTTTATTTTAAGCCTTATTTTGTATCGTTCTCGCTAAAAGCAATCGTCCCTTCGTATATTGTAATTTTTACTTTACCTTTAAGTTGTTGGCCTATTAAGGGAGAGTTTTTGCCTTTAGATAATAAGTCTTCAGCTTTCAATGACCAGACTTTAGAAGGGTCAAAAATACAGAGATTGGCCGCATTTCCTTCAGTGATTTCTGGCTTTTTGACGTTTAGGATATTGGCACTTTGAGTGGTCATTGCCGCTATAAAACGATCAAAAGGTAGCTTGTGATGGTCGTTAAGTTCAATTGCCATTGGGAGGAGAAGTTCTATGCTGCTCATTCCTGGCTCTGTTTCAGCAAAAGGCATTTGTTTCGCCGCTGCTTCGTGTGGTTGATGGGCGCTGGTAATTGTGTCAATAATACCTGATCTAAGGCCTTCTAATAGTGCTAATCGGTCTGATTCAGAGCGAATAGGCGGCATGCAATGAAATACGCTATTGAAATTTTCAACTTGTTCGTCAGTGTAAAGTAAGTGGTGAATTGCAACATCTGCGGTAACCTTGATGCCTCGTTCTTTGGCCGTTTTTACTTGTAAGACTGAGTCAGCAGCTGATAACTGCGACAAGTGTAGGTGAGCGCCGCTAATATCTGCGAGTTGAATTAACTGAGATACAGCAATGGTCTCAGCCAAGCTGGAAATACCTTGTAGACCAATGGTTGTACTGACATGATTGTCATGCATAACGCCTTCGTGCAGAGAGGCTTCAATAGGGTTTATAAATACACTTAAGTTATGTGTTTTAGCGTATTCAAAGCAGCGTTTGGTAATCGCTAAATTTTTGATGGGGTGGTAAGCGTTACTAAGTGCAATACAGCCCGCCTGCTTGAGTGATGCATATTCAGAAAGCTGTTCTCCCTTTAATCCGTGGGTTAAAGCGCCTAAGGGGAGTACTTGGCATTTACTGCTCTTGTGAGATAAATCGTTGATTAATTTTGTGACCGCTTCGGAGTCATTGATTGGGTCTGACTCGGGAGTGCAGCATAGGGTGGTGACGCCTCCCGCAGCGGCAGCAGCTGTTTCGCTGGCAATAGAACCTTTGACAGAATATCCAGGCTCACGAAGAGAAACATTTAAATCGATTAACCCTGGTAGAACATAACAGCCTTTAGCATCTAATTGAACGTCAGCCGTAAACCTGGTGTCTGGAGTCTCACCTTCATGGAAAATACTGCTAATAATGCCGTCATTGATTTGAATACGATCAAATAATTTCCAATCGCCTTGGGGGGTTAACAAGCTGCCATGGGTGATTTCGATTTTCATGATGCGTTCTCAGCTAACAAATTTTTAGTTTCAGTTTGGCCGCTCATCGCCATTGACATAACAGCCATTCGAATTGCAATACCGTTAGTGACTTGATCTAAAATGACAGATTGAGGCCCGTCAGCAACTTCAGACTCAATTTCAACCCCTCGATTGATTGGCCCAGGGTGCATTACGATCGCATCAGGTTTTGCACATTTAAGTTTTTCTTGAGTGAGGCCGTATAGTTCAAAATATTCTTGTTCGCTAGGTAATAGTGCGCCATGCATGCGTTCTTTTTGTAGGCGAAGCATAATAATGACATCGATATCATCTAAACCTTGTTCTAGGTCGTTGAATACTGTCACACCAAGTGACTCCACTTGTGTTGGTAGTAAGGTGTTAGGTGCGATAACGCGGACTTCTTCGACACCTAATGTATTGAGCGCGCGAATTTGAGAACGTGCAACGCGTGAATGTAGGATGTCCCCGATAATCGCTACTTTTAAGCCTTCAAATTGACCTTTATTCTGCCGAATAGTGAGCATGTCCAGCATGGCTTGAGTTGGGTGGGCGTGCCATCCGTCGCCAGCATTAACAATGGCAACGCCAGGGGTAACAGACTCTGCAATAAAATGTGCCGCACCGCTTTGCGCATGCCGGACAACAAACATGTCGCTTGCCATCGCCTCAAGATTTCTGAGCATATCGGAGAGTGATTCTCCTTTCGAGGTTGCCGAAGTATTGATGTTGATATTCAGTACATCTGCAGATAAGCGTTTGGCGGCTAATTCAAAGGTACTTCGTGTTCGTGTACTTGCTTCAAAAAACAAATTCACAACGGTTTTGCCTCTTAATAGCGGCACCTTTTTTATTTGCCTTTCACCCACTTCAATAAGTGAGTCGGCGGTGTCTAAAATTTCCGTTAATAGCGCTTTGCTTAATCCGGAGATAGTTAAAAAATGCTTGAGTCGTCCTGATTCAGTCAATTGTAACGGTGGTTGCATGACAAGGTGTCCTACTTAGTATGTGTCAACTTAAAGAGCGTTTTGTATTTCTAAATTAAGGTTTTCTGGGCCGATCAGCTTAATACGCTCATTTTCTTTAAGCGATAGGTTGGCCCCAACGATATTGGGTGATATAGGTAAATCTTGTCGGCCTATATCGACAAGGACTGCTAATGTGATACTTGCTGGTCGGCCATAATCGAATAGCTCGTTCATGGCTGCACGTATCGTGCGGCCGGACATTAAAACGTCATCAATTAAAATTAGGTGCTTATTGTTTGTTTCAAAGGGGAGGTTAGAAGGTTTGACAGTAGGGTTTAAACCGACTTTTGTAAAATCATCTCGGTAGAAGGAAATGTCTAACTCGCCAATTTCTTGATGATTATCTAAGTGTTGCTGGATTGCTTTTGCGACCCATACGCCACCGGTACGAATTCCAACTAACTCATATTCATGAATGTTTTTGTCTTGTAGATAGTGCTTTAGTTTTTGAGCCATCGAGCTGAGTAGTGCATTGACCGCTTGGTCATCGTGAGTGTGATTATCATGCATTCGAATTATCCTTCATTGCAAACCAGGATTCTAGTATTAAGCAGGCAGCGATCCCGTCGACAGAGTGAATTCCGAAGTCGAGTTGTTTGCCTTTTTGTGCTTGAATTTGACTTTTAGCTTCATAGCTTGAAAGTCGTTCATCCATCATATTGACATCTTTGTTGAATCGTCCTTTTAAGCGCTTTCCGAATTTTGTTGCGCGCAAAGACATGTCGCTTTGAGTGCCGTCCATGTTGAGGGGCAGGCCGACAATAAACTTGTCGGGTAGCCACTCTTTCACTAGTTTTTCAATAATGGACCAGTCGGGAATTCCATCTCTCGCTTGAATCGGAGAGAGTTCGTTCCCTATTTTTAATAAATCATTTCCGCTTGCGACACCTATGCGTTTTAGACCGAAGTCAAAGCATAAATAGCTTAGATGTTTTTGATTTGTATTGCTTTTAGTCATGGTTAAGCGTGTCCAATTTGACCGTTTAATTGGCTGGAGCTAATGCCTAGCTTTTGCATTGTCTTATTTAATTTATCCTGACTCTTAGTATGAAATAAAATGTCGTCGTCGGCAGGGCAATTGAGCCATGCATTTGCTAAAAGTTCTTCTTCAAGTTGGCCTTCGCTCCAGCCTGCGTAGCCAAGTGTAATGAGAAAGTTTTCAGGGCCGTCCCCTTTGGCAATGGCCTCTAAAATATCTTTAGAGGTGGTCAAACGCATATGCTCATTGATTTCAAGCGTCGACTGCCAAGCTCTTTTGTCATTATGCAGAATGAACCCTCGGTCTTGTTGTACAGGACCGCCAATGTAGATTATTTGCTCATTATTCTGATTATTAGTTTGAATGTTTTTAGTCGTAACGGGGATGTCCAGTAGCTCTAGTAATTCATATAGCATTATTTCGCTAGGGCGGTTAATCGTGACCGCCATGGCGCCAAACTCATCATGCTCACAAATATAGCTCAAGGTTCCTCTAAAATTAGGGTCCAAAAGCTGAGGCATAGAAAGTAAGAACTGACTTTGTAAGCTTGTGCTGTGTTTGGGTGTTGTTAATTTTGGCATAATATTAGTATCACTAGACAATGCGGTTTTGGCAAGTTGATTTGTTAATAGCTTGAAACCCCTCGTTTGTTATAAGAAAAGGTTCTGATTAGTTCTAGTACATCGCGCTCTTTTCTTACATTCTTGGGGAATGGAGCAAATGGTGCTGCTCGACGAATAATTTCAATGGTTTGAGAGTCAAGAACTAAATTGCCTGAGCTTTGTAGTATATCAACGTCACGAATAGAGCCGTCAGCATAAATGGATATTGACATTCTTGGTGTGCCGTAAAGCTTTTTTCCAGCCTCTTCGGGGAAATTTAAACTGCCGACGCGCTCTATCTTTTTAACAACGTGTAGTACGTACTCGGCATCAACCGCTTTCATCATTGATGCGGCAGTTAAACGAGTGACACGAGGTCGTTTTGCATAATCTTGTTGTTGGCGGTCTAGATTGGCTTCAAGCTCTGCGATTTCTAAGCTGCGCTCGAGCATTGATCGTCTTGGTTTAACTTGAACCGGTTTGGCAGATTCGATCGCGCGGTCAAATAAGGAGGGGCGTTGATGTTCTGCTTTCTTCGTGACGATAACGGGCTTCTTTTTGGCCGGCTGTTGTTTGTTTTGCTCTGCTGGTGATGATGCTTTTTGTGGGGTTGCGTTGTGTTGTACCGCTTTAATGGGGGTAGTGGGTAAGGCTTTTTCTTGAAGTGTTCCACTGCCCTTCTGATTGGTTTCTGCTAGATAGTCCGCTTCTTTGGGTTTTTCGACGTCATCAAAGCGTGACAGTGTGATTTCCATCGTCTGTTGCGCAGGAGTAGGGTCTTCTTGAATAAAGTCAGTTAATACCACTAGAGCATGAAGTGCTAAGGCAACAAAAACAGTAAAGCTCAATCGATCTGTCGCGCTGACACTCGACTCTGCAACTAAAGACGCCAAAATGTACCCCTATTTATTTTTCTGGTTGTGGTTGGACGCTAGAACTTTTTGTTCAATTGAATTCATTAGCTGACCAGCAATATCCAGATTATAAGCGTTGTCTAATTCTTGAATGCAGGTAGGGCTGGTAACATTGATCTCGGTTAGGTAATCACCGATCACATCAATTCCTACAAATAATAACCCCCTCTTTTGTAAATCGTCTTTTATTTGATCGACGATCCAGTAATCTCGCTCGCTTAATGCTTGCGCTTCACCTCGTCCTCCAGCAGCTAGATTACCGCGGTGCTCTCCTTTTGTAGGGATTCGAGCTAGAGCGTAAGGGACGGGTTCTCCATCAATTATAAGGATGCGCTTATCGCCTTGTTTGATTTCAGGTAAATATCGCTGAGCCATGATTTGATTATGGCCATGAGATGTGAGAGTTTCTAATATAACTCCTAGGTTATCGTCACCTTGCTTGACTCGAAATATCGAGGCGCCACCCATACCATCTAAGGGCTTATAAATGACATCTTTATGTTCTGTAAGGAATTGTTTTAATCGTGACTGGTCACGAGAGACCAATACTTGAGGGCAACACTGTGGAAATGCCGTGGCATAAAGTTTTTCGTTGCAGTCTCGCAGGCTTCTTGCTTGATTAACGATCAATGTACCCATTTCTTCTGCGCGTTCAAGAATATGTGTGGCATAAATAAACTCGGCATCCACAGGAGGGTCTTTACGCATGATAATGACATTTAATTCTGAAAGGGCGATGTCACGAGGTGCAGAAAGTTCGAACCATTTGTTAGGGTTTTTTTCAACAGTTACGTTTCGAACGTGAGCTTTTGCTTCACCCTGGTCAAGATATAAATCAGGGAGTTCCATGTAAATTAGCTCCCAACCTTTCTTTTGTGCGGCGAGCATCATGGCAAAAGAACTGTCTTTTTTGATGTTTATGTCCCCAATAGGGTCCATTATGATTCCAAACTTTATCGTCATTTAAATCCTATAAAACAAAAAAATGTACTAATCTTAACTGTCTAAGGTTACTGTAATCAGGCAAAGTAACACTAATTCATTCTAAACATCAGACTAAAAGTCGCTTTGTGTGCTTAGAATCTAAATTCTAGACGATATTAACTTTCATTACATTTTATATAAAACAATTTATTTCTTAAAAGATCTAATTAAACTATAGATAATAAATGCTTATGAAAATTATCGTGAATCTATGTTAAAAAGCAGGTGTATCTAACAACTCGTTACAAAACGATAAAAGTTACCGGAACATTTTTTAAATATTGGTCTATAGTAATTTAATGGCGAGTAGATAAAACTAGCTGTGATGTAACGCGTTAGTCGGTATTATTCAGTTTTATTGAGTACTATTATTAAATAATAATGGCTGCTTTTCATTAATAAAGTCTATTTTAATCAATAGCTTTAATTGAAAGCGCGAATAAATGTAAATCTTCAAGTGCCCCAGGCTGCGAGATAATGGAAGAGAATTTCGAAAATCTTAAAATAATGGTAATCGATGATAGTAAAACTATTCGTCGAACTGCCGAAACACTATTAAAAAAGGTGGGTTGTACGGTAATAACCGCTACTGATGGTTTTGACGCTTTAGCCAAAATCGCAGACACCCATCCTGATATTATTTTTGTGGATATCATGATGCCGCGTTTAGATGGCTATCAAACGTGTGCGCTCATCAAAAATAATAGCTCTTTTAAGTCAACACCTGTGATCATGCTGTCTAGTAAGGATGGCTTATTTGATAAAGCGAAAGGCAGGATTGTTGGTTCAGATCAATATCTGACAAAACCATTTAGTAAAGATGAATTATTAAATACTATTCGTAATCATCGGCCGAGTAGTTAAATCAAATTGAAAAATTGTGTCGGTTTGTATATAAGACAAGTAGATACTAATTTGAAAAGTTTTTGCCAGGGGGAACTATGGCTCGTATTTTAATTGTGGATGATTCACCGACTGAAATCCGTAAGATTTCAACTATTTTAGAAAGTAATAACCATGAGGTAATCACAGCTGATAATGGAGCTGACGGTGTAGCTGTAGCGAGAGCAGAGCAGCCAGATTTAATTCTTATGGATGTCGTGATGCCTGGTTTGAATGGTTTTCAGGCAACTAGACAATTAACGCGAGCAGCAGAAACAGCTGAAATCCCTGTCATTATAGTAACGACCAAAGATCAGGAAACTGATCGGGTTTGGGGGACGCGTCAAGGCGCTAAAGGATATTTAGTGAAACCTGTTTCAGAAGAAAGTTTAACAAGCACAATTAATGAATTGCTGGGTTAAATCGAGTTAATAAATGACGTCATTATCGGCAAGCCCTTTTGGGATATTAACTGAAATTGCACAGCGAAGCGTTCAATTTTCAGCAGGCCTTCCTGCTCAAGATGAAGCCGTAGAGCTTTGGAATGGGATTGGTTTTAAGATCGCAGGTACGCATTATGTTGCTGCAATGGGGTCTATTTCAGAAATTCTCCACTTACCTAAGTTTACATCAGTACCTGGCGTGAAAGGTTGGATGCTAGGAATTGCGAATGTTCGTGGGCGCTTATTACCTATTATGGATTTGTCTCGATTTTTTGGATTAGACCATAGTTCGCTTAATAGTAGGGGCAAGCGAGTGCTGGTGGTTGATCATGGAGAAGTCTTAAGTGGTTTCGTCGTTGATAGCGTAATGGGGATGCAATATTTTTCAGTCGATGACTTTAAAAAAGGCGCCCCGTCTAAACTTGCTCATTCAATTCAGCCTTTTGTTAAAGGTACATATATAAAGAGTGGTGTCGATTGGAATGTATTTGATTCCTTTGTATTAACCGCAAATGACAAGTTTCTTGATGTTGCTGTTCAATGAATAAGTAAAAAATATTAGTAAAGATTCGATAACATAAATTGATAGTAAAAGGCCGGGAGCCAGTAAATGAAAATCATCTCTGGAAAATTTAGCGCAAACCAAAGCAATAACTCACGCATATTTATACTGGGTGGTGGGCTTATTGTATTGTTGGTAGCACTCTTTGTTGTGTCGTATTTTATTACGCGTGACGGTAACTATGATAAAGAGTATGCGGGCTATGCGAATGATTTGAGGGTGCTTTCTCAAGAAATTGCAAAAAATGCGACGGAAGCCGCCGCGGGTAAAGAAGGTGCGTTTAAGCAGCTTGAGCGATCAAGAGATGATTTTGAAAGAAAACTAGGTTTAATTACTAATGGGAATGTAGAGACCGGCTTACCTGCATCTCTACTAGCTGCCGACGTAGGTGTAACTGACCGTTGGCAGGTCGTTAAAGGTAATGCAGATCGAATTATTGAAAATGAAAGTACAGTACTAACGTTACATCAGATTGCAGAAACGCTAAATGAAACGATTCCTCAGTTGCAGATTGAGTATGAAGATGTTGTTTCGATCCTTCTTGAAAATGACGCACCAGCAGATCAAATCTCCGTAGCAGAACGACAGTCGCTTAGAGCAGAACGAATTGTACGAAGCGTAAACAATATTTTAACCGGAGATGAAGATGCAGCAATTGCTGCAAACCGGTTTGGTGTAGATGCCACATTATTTGGTCGTGTGATGAACTCAATGTTTGAGGGCAATGACGCAATGGATATTAGTCAGGTAACAGATGAAGACGCGATCTATGGCCTTGAGGCGATTGCTGAATTATTTGAATTTGTTGATAGTAACGTAAAAGCGATTTTAGAAACTTCGCCTGAACTATTTAAGGTTCGTAATGCTGCAAATGGTATATTTGGTAACTCTATTGTGCTTCTTGAAGAGACTGCAGCACTAGCAGCACGCTTTCAAACAGATGCTGATAGCCGTTTTATTAGTCCTAATAAAGCTTATATCATCCTGGCGCTTATTATCCTCATTATTGTGTTTTCTGGTTGGTCTTTATATCAGGATAGTCAGAACCGTTTACAGGTGACAGAAGAGCAGAATGAACAGAATCAGAATGCAATTTTACGGTTACTTGACGAACTAGCAGACTTGGCAGATGGTGACTTGACCACAGAAGCAACGGTAACTGAAGATTTTACCGGAGCGATTGCTGACTCGATTAACTTTGCGATCGATCAAATGAGAGGGCTTGTTAAAGCAATTCGAGATACTGCTTTACAAGTTTCGGCATCGGCTCAAGAAACACAAACAACAGCGATGCACTTAGCAGATTCTTCTGAACATCAAGCGCAGGAGATCGCGGGTGCTTCTGCAGCGGTAAATGAAATGGCTGTTTCGATTGACCAAGTATCTTCGAATGCTTCTGAGTCGACCGCGGTTGCGGAACGATCTGTAACGATCGCGAAAAAAGGCGCCGAAGTAGTACAAAATACCATTCATGGTATGGATACTATTCGTGAACAAATTCAAGAAACATCTAAGCGTATTAAACGTTTAGGTGAGTCGTCTCAAGAAATCGGAGATATTGTCTCCTTGATCAATGATATTGCCGATCAGACCAATATTCTGTCATTGAACGCTGCAATTCAGGCGTCGATGGCGGGAGATGCTGGTCGGGGCTTCGCGGTTGTTGCGGACGAAGTACAGCGACTGGCAGAGCGTTCTTCTGCAGCAACAAAGCAGATTGAAGCCTTGGTTAAAACAACTCAAACAGATACAAATGAAGCTGTTATTTCGATGGAACATACTACTGCAGAAGTGGTACGTGGTGCTCGACTAGCGCAAGACGCGGGTGTTGCACTTGAAGAAATTGAAACGGTATCAATGAGTTTGGCTGACTTGATTCAAAATATTTCGAATGCTTCTCGTCAGCAATCGTTATCTGCTGGCCATATCTCGAATACGATGAACGTTATTCAGGAAATTACATCTCAAACTTCATCAGGTACAACAGCGACCGCGAAATCGATTGGTAACTTGGCTGAAATGTCTAGCCAATTACGTGACTCGGTGTCTGGCTTTAAGTTGCCGCTTGATGATGGAGAGAATGCTAGCATTGTCTAAATTTTGCTTGGGTTGGTTTTGATGGCCCCTTCGGTTTTGAAGTCAGAGTTTAGTGAAATCAGCTTAGTGAACGACAGACAGAAGAATAAATTATGAGTTGGGAAAAAGTATCTTTTCCAGTATTAAATGATGCCCAGTTTTTAGTGTGGCAGAATCTACTGGAAGAGCGTACAGGCATGTATGTTGCTAAGGAGCGACAATCATTGCTGCAATCAAGCCTCGTTATTCGAATGCGTGAAATTAATTGTGTGGATTTTGACCTTTATTACGTGAAAGTCTCTACAAACCCTAGCGGCATAGTTGAATGGAATATATTACTTGATCGTTTGATGGTTCAGGAGACTCGTTTTTATCGTGACCCTGAATCGTTGTTACTTTTTCAAGAGTTTTTGGTAGCGCGCCTACAGAGTGCTACTAAAGAGAAATCGTTGAATATTTGGAGTGTAGGTTGTTCAACTGGAGAAGAGCCGTACACATTAGCCATTTTGACAAATGAAGCGTTTTTGAAATTTCATAGTGAACCGCGTTTTGGTATTACAGCAACTGACATCAGTTTGCCTGCATTAAACAAAGCGAGAGCGGCGACTTATAATACGCGTAAATTGATGGACATGAAGCAATCGCATATTGTTCACTACTTTTCGCAGAAGGACAAAAACCTTTTTGAAGTGAATGATGATATTAAGCATAAAGTTTGTTTCTCAATGGCTAATATGGTCGATATTGAGAAAAGCCCATTGCGAAACATGGATGTAATTTATTGTCAGAACGTACTCATTTATTTTCGTAAAGCACGAAAACATGCAATTTTAGATAGTCTTGTACGGTGTTTAGCCCCAGGAGGGATGCTTGTCATTGGCCAGGGCGAAGCGGTTGAATGGACTCATTCTCATGTTTCTCGGGTAGAAAATAGCCAGACATTGGCGTTTTTACGTCATAAAAATCATTAACATAATTTTGAACCGGCTTTAAATTACTGGTTTAAAATATCATAACGCATTGACTGGAGAAGTTATGGGGAACAACCATGACTATATTGCCCTAGATTGGGTTAAAGGCGAAATCAAACAGACCTTGACACAAGCTCAAAAAGCTTTAGAGGTATTTGTTGAGAATAAAGACGACCTAACGCAAATAACTTTTTGTCTGAACTATGTTCATCAAGTTCATGGCACCTTGCAGATGGTTGAATTTTACGGCGCAGCTTTACTCGCAGAAGAGATGGAGACGCTGTGCCAGTACATATTGGAAGGTAGTGTTTCTAATCTCCAAGAAGCGCTTGAAGTTTTAATGGAGTCGCTTCTTCAGCTTGAAAATTATCTAGAGCACATACAAAAAGGGCAGCGTGATTTACCTGTTGTTCTATTGCCTATTTTAAATGATTTAAGAGCGCTTCAGGGAAGACCTCTTTTATCAGATACATCTCTGTTCACGCCAAATTTATCTGCGGCAGATGTTGTAGAGAATTCAGAACATAATCTTAGAATGCAAGATGAGCAGGTTCTAGCGAATCTTCGAAAGCTAAGGCAGATGTTTCAGTTTTCCCTTGCTGGAGTGATTCGAAATCAGGACCTTGAACAGAATTTTGCTTATTTATATCGAGTTGTTGTAAGGCTCGAGAAGTTTTGTTTAGGTACCTCTTTAGGGAAAATCTGGTGGGTTGCTGTTGGCTTTTTGGATGCGATACAAGGCAATTCAGATGAACTCAGTTCAGCAACGAAACACCTTTTAAGAGAACTCGACCATCAAATTAAATTGATGATAGAAGAAAGTAATGACATTCTTGCAAGACCACTCCCTTCCGATCTTTTAAAAAATCTTCTTTATTATGTTGCTAGAACCAATATCACTAGCGAGCGGATTGAAGAGTTAAAAACAAAATTTAACCTTTCAGCCGCGCTATTAACAGAGCAAGAAGTTGATGAGGAACGCCAGAAGCTTCAAGCCCCTGGTCAAGAAACCATGTCGTCAGTGGTTTCTGCCTTAAGTGATGAGCTAAATCAAATTAAGGACCAATTAGATCTTTATGTTCGTGATGAAGATAAGGAAAGTCAAACACTTGCAGACTTAGTTCAACCCCTTACGCAAGTGGCAAATACAATCGCTGTTTTGGGTTTAGGTATATCGCGAAAAATGATATTAGATCAGGTTTCAATCATAGAAAATGTGCTTGAATCTGGAGAACCTGCAACTGATCAAACGTTAATGGATATAGCGGGAGCATTGCTTTATGTCGAAGCAAACCTGGACTCATTAACGAGTGAACATGCATCGCCTGGTTCAGAAATTGATCAGTCAACTGATGACAATACCGGTTTTGTTGTTCCTGCTGAGCACTTTGAGAGTGCTCATAATGCAGTTATTTATGAATCACGAAACGGCTTAGAACAAGCAAAGAATAGTATTGTTAACTTTATCGCATCTCAATGGGATCATACTGAACTAGAAGGTGTTCCAGGTCTGCTAGACAGTATTCGTGGCGGTTTACAAATTATTCCATTACCGCAAGCGGCAAAACTACTTGAGTCTTGTAGTCTGTATATAGAAGAACAGCTTTTAGCTGATAAAACAGTGCCGGATTGGCAAGCCTTAGACCGATTAGCTGATGCAATCTCCAGTATTGAATATTATATGGAGCGGTTATCTGGTGGGGCTAAAGGGAATGAGCGAATTTTACAAGTAGCAGAAGAAAGTGTTGCTAAATTAGGCTATCCAACTAATGACGAAGTAACTACTGCAAGTGAAGCGGAGGTTCCTGTTCTATCTCAATATCATGTTTCAGATATTGCGACCGAATCACCTGATGCAATAGTGAAAGAAAGTGATGAAAATCTTATTGATGATGAAATTCTAGAGATTTTCTTAGAGGAAGCAGCTGAAGTTGTCGAAGAAATTAAAACTACGATGACCAAACTAAGAATTAACCCAGATGATAGTGATGGCATTCAAACTCTTAGACGTGCGTTCCATACTTTAAAAGGTAGTGGCCGCCTAGTCGGAGCTATTGCGGTTTCAGATGTTGCTTGGCCGGTTGAAAATCTACTCAATAAGTACCTCGAAGCGAATGAAGGTATTGGTTTAGATATATTTGATTTACTTGATGCAGTGATGGATCAACTACCAATTTTAGTAGGGGAGTTTGAACAAAAAGTAGCGTCGTCAAATTATGAGCATTTAGCCATTCGAGCAGAAATGTTGCTTGAAAATAAGAACACTAGTGATTTAACACAGCCTAAATCGAGTCAAAAACCAGAACCAGAACCAGAACCAGAACCAGAACCAGAACCAGAACCAGAACCAGAACCAGAACCAGAACCAGAACCAGAACCAGAACCAGAACCAGAACCAGAACCAGAGCCAATTAAAATATCTACTGTTTATGAAATAGATGATGACGATGATTTAATTGATGATGAAATTTTAGAGATATTTATTGAAGAGGCGGGTGAAGTACTAGAAGCGATTCAAACTCACTTGCCTGCATTGTTAGAGGAATATACCAATAACGACGCCCTTACTGAGCTACGTCGAGCATTCCATACACTTAAAGGCAGTGGTCGAATGGTTGGGGCATTGGTGATTGGAGATGCTGCATGGGCAATTGAGAGTTTGTTAAATCGAGTCATTGATGGCTCAATTATAATGAATAAAGATATAGCGAACCTCACGAGTTATGTTGTTGACAATATTCCAGCCTTGGTTAAGTGCTTTGAAACGCGAACGGAATCTAGTCTAGATGTTCCTTTAATTGTGAAACAAGCAGAAGCATTATCAAATGGTGACTTCGTTTCAGGTATTGGTGCAAGGTCAGCAGAAGCAAATACCACTACAAGTGAAGGTGAAAACCAAAATCAAAATGATGTTGGCATCGATGATGCTTTGCTTGAAATATTTGAAAATGAAGCCGCGTTGCATGTGACAAGTGTTGAAAACTTTGCAGCACAAGTGGTTCAGGGCACAAGTATACCTGTAGATGACGATTTATCTCGTGCATTACATACACTTAAAGGCAGTGCGAATACGGCTGATATTCAACCGATTGCAATCATTGCCATACCCGTTGAAAAACTTATTAAAGAAGTCAGGGCTAAGAATATGGAGGTCACTTACCCTGTGGCTCAAATGTTGTTAGAAGCGATGATATTGATAAAAGAAGGGGTGGCACAGTTAGCGACTACACCACATCAGCTCTTAGCAGGATCAGATGACTTTTTAAATTCCTTAGTTAATGTTCAAAAAGAAGCATTTAAAGACACTCGTGATGAAAATGAGTTGATGAAAGGTGCCCCGCAGGATCCGAAAATTATTAACATCTTCTTAACAGAAGGTTTAGATATTTTGTTAGATGCTGAAGGTATTCTTAATGAGTGGAGTGAAAACCCAGTTTCAGAAGACGCTTTAGTTAAACTTTTTGGTGAAGTTAAAACACTTCATCGTGGTGCTAAAGTTGCCGGATTAGATAGTATTGCTGAACTATGTGAATGCTTGGAAGATAGTTACGGTAGCATTAACATTGATGAAAAGATTCCAGACCCTTCCTTTCTGCGTGATATTAAGCGAGGGCATGATGCTCTGATTGATATGATGGATCAGTTAGCGGCTGGGCTAAGCATTAATTTAGATAATAAACTTCTCGCTGAATTGAGAGAGCATATAAATGATCAGTCTAACAAAACTAATCAAGCTGATGATTCACTGCACGAAAAACTAATTGAATTAGATAATGAACTGGATGGCGCTTTACCATCTTATACGCCTAATGAAGAACGTTTTGAAGAAAACTATGAGCTTGACCAACTTAGTAGTATAGATGATATAGATGATGACTTAATGGACGCTGAATTGGCAGAAATCTTCCTCGAAGAAGCCAATGAAATTGTTCAAGGAATGAGTCCTGCGTTAGCGCAACTTAAAAAATCACCTAATGATGAGCATGTTATTGTTCAACTCCAACGTGACTTTCACACCTTGAAAGGCGCGGCCCGCCTAGCCGGTGTTGTACCAGTTGGAGATTTGGCTGACATATTAGAAAAAGTTTTTGAGTTATCAGTGGACTCGCGTGTTGTGATGGGTGAACTGTTAATGAGTTTGCTTGAAGATTCTGGCCTTGCATTAAATACTATGCTGTCGTCGATTGAACAAGGTAAACCTTGCCAGTCAGAAAATGACCTGATTGAAAAAATTAAACAAGCATCGCAAGCTGTAGATGATGATATTGCCTCAGCACTCCCTATTGTTGAAATTACTCAACCTGATGTTGAGGACACGGATACTCAAGCTTTAGAAACTGTTTCTGCAGCAGACAATAATACTGACACTGGCGTGTTTGAGTTAGATCCTGAGCTTGCTGAGATATTTTTGGAGGAAGCGAATGAAATAATACATTCCTCTGGAGAGTTGTTGCATCGATGGGAAGGCGATACTCAAAACATTACCCTAGTTGCCGAATTACAGCGTGAACTACACACCCTGAAAGGTGGGGCGCGAATGGCTGAGATAGATAGCATCGGTGACCTATCTCATGAGTTGGAAACCTTATTTGAATTGATTGTTGAAAGTCGTTTTGTTCCATCGAGCGACATGATCACACTATGCTTGAGCTGTCATGATGCTTTGGCTCATATGGTTGATTCTATCGGTGAGGGGCGTAATGCACCTACGGCTAATTCTTTGTTGGAACAAATAAAACATGTTGTTAAAACGGGTAGTGTTGGTGGTGTCTCCACTGTGCCTGAGCTACCTAGCGGAAATGAAAATGTCGAATTAAGCGGTGTTGAAACCGATGCTGAAACGGCCTCATATGTAGATAATGAAGCGGTTACTGAAAGTGTCTCTGACGATATATTTGAAGGTGATCTTCTTCCTCTCTTTATTGATGAAAGTAAAGATATACTTTCGGCAGCTGCTGATTATTTAGAACATTGGCGTGAAGACGAAGATGGTGTAGACGGTGTTGTCGAACTGCAGCGTGAAATGCATACGCTTAAAGGTGGGGCAAGATTAGCGGATGTGGATGCGATTGGTGATTTGGCCGATGCAATGAACCATCGTTTAGAGTTGCTAATTGAAGGGCAGGTACTCGATCATAAAGCACTATTAACGGCAATTACGGCAGGGTATCAAGAGCTAACAGAAATGTTAGAAAGCTTAATACATGGTGCAGTGGTCGCGCCAGCGCCTAAGTTAATTGTTGAAGTGAACAAAGCGGGTGGCTTTTCAGCGCCAAGTGCGGCATTAAATAGTCAAATGCCTAATGTGCTTGAAACATCAATATTGGGTGATCTAGACGAGATTGATGCTGAAGTTATAGAAATGTTCGTTGAAGAAGCGCAAGAGCTAATTGAAGCGCTAGAAGAACAGATTTCCGAATGGTCAAAAACCCCTACAAGTGAACATTGTAACCTAGAAATTCAACGAATATTACATACTTTAAAAGGTGGTGCTCGACTATCAAATGTTAGTGGGTTAGCAGACGAAAGTCATGAGTTAGAAGCGCGCTTGTTGGATGCTCAAAAGAATAATGAGTCATTTGAAGGTGAATTAAAGAAAGCTGTTCTTGAAAAGCAAGACATTCTGTTGAAGTTAGTGGACGAAGTACAGAAACTAGCCGAAACACCTGAACCAAGCAATACTGAAACGCCAGTAACTATTCCATCTGAAACTGTGCAAACTGAAGCTACAAATGTCAGTAAACCTCAGAAAACTGAAGCACCTAAAGCGAAAAAAATACCCAAAGCGACACAAAAAGCTGCGCCTCAAGAAACGATCCGAGTCTCTTCTGACTTACTCGAATCTTTGGTTAATCTCGCAGGGGAAACCAGTATTTCGAGGGGGCGTTTAGAGCAACAAATAAGTGATTTTGGTTATACACTCGAAGAAATGTCAGCCACCATAGAGCGTCTTCGTGAACAGCTTCGAAGAATGGATATGGAGACAGAAGCTCAGGTGTTATTTACCACTGAAAAAGAAGGGGTTAAGGCTCCTGACTATTCAGACTTTGACCCATTAGAAATGGATCGTTACTCTTCTATGCAGCAGCTTTCTAGAGCTCTTACGGAGAGTACGTCAGATTTATTAGATTTACGTGACACCTTGTCGAATAGAGCACGTGATGCTGAAACATTATTATTACAGCAATCACGTATCAATTCTGAATTGCAAGAAGGATTGATGAAAACGCGGATGATTCCATTTTCGTCAATTGTGCCTAGACTAAGGCGGATTGTTCGGCAAATTGGTGGTGAATTAGATAAACAAGTTGAATTTGATGCTTTAAATGTAGAGGGTGAAATGGACCGTTCTGTTTTAGAACGTATGGTTGCACCACTTGAGCATATGCTGAGAAACGCCTTAGATCATGGCATTGAGTCTCCAGCTGACCGTAAAAAAGCAGGCAAATCAGAAACTGGTCAAATTATATTGTCACTCATGCGAGAAGGCGGAAATATAGTCCTTAAAATGACGGACGATGGTGCTGGCGTAAATGAAGCAATTGTTCTTAAGAAAGCTTTTACACAAGGCTTAGTAGATAAGAAAGCTAAGCCGACGCATCATGAAATTATGCAGTTCATCATGCTTCCAGGCTTTAGTACGGCTGAAAAAGTGACCCAGATATCCGGTCGTGGTGTTGGGATGGATGTCGTCGCAAGTGAAATTAAGCAGATGGGCGGTACCATTGATATTGATTCTACCTTCGGGCAGGGAACGGAATTTACAGTACGACTACCATTTACTGTATCGGTAAACCGCGCTTTGATGGTAAATACTGGCGAAGACTTTTATGCCATTCCTTTAAATACCATCGAAGGTATTGTGCGGGTTAGCCCTTATGAGCTCGAAGAATATTATAAGCCTGATGCGCCGATGTATGAGTACGCTGGGCGAGAATATAACTTGCAATATCTAGGGAAGCTATTACACAGTAGTCACCATCCAAAGCTACAAGGGCAACCATTACCTTTACCTGTAATCCTTGTGCGTGGCACAGATAAACCGATGGCACTTCAGGTCGATAGTTTGATGGGAAGTCGTGAAATTGTTGTAAAGAGTTTAGGTGCTCAATTTGCTAATGTTCATGGCGCTTCAGGGGCCACAATATTAGGCGATGGTAGCGTTGTGGTTATTTTGGATCTTCCAGCGCTGATACGAGATGATAATGCGGGTCTTCTAGGTAGTACTGATATTCAGGAAGTGGCACCTAGAGACAAAGAAAAAGCATCGTTAGTGATGGTGATTGATGACTCCGTTACCGTGAGAAAAGTAACAACAAGATTATTAGAACGTAATGGCTATGAAGTAATCACGGCTAAAGATGGTGTTGATGCGATTGCAACACTCCAAGATTTTAAGCCGGATATTATGTTGTTAGATATTGAAATGCCTCGGATGGATGGTTTTGAAGTGGCAACGTTAGTGCGGCATGATGAACGCTTACAAGATATCCCCATTATCATGATTACCTCAAGAACGGGCCAGAAGCATAAAGATCGAGCGCTCTCGATTGGTGTAAATGGCTATTTAGGAAAACCGTTCCAAGAGCATGACTTATTAGAAAATATTGAGAAATACTTAAATTAACTGTGACGGAACTCGACGAAACTAAACAGCGGCCATATATCGGTATCATTTCAGACTGTGCATTACAGCGTCATGTATTAAAAACTGTATTGGTTCGTTATGGGTTAAATGTAGGCATAATATGCGAGCCTACTTTACTCGACGGGCAGCCTCAAAAACGTATAGATAGCGTAGTGTGTTGGATATTAGAGCTAGATGATGAAGATTTTGAATCAGCAGCGCTAGATAGATTAATTGATCAGGCTGATGTACCGGTACTATTCGGCTTGGGTAAAGCCCCACCTAAAAATGATGAACATTACATTTCATGGGAGCGCCGCTTATTTGATAAGTTGGAAGAGCACCTAGGTAGCGTTGAAATTTTAGAGTCTGAAGCGTCTATTTTAGCTTTAGATAAAGAGGTTAATGATCAGCTTGAAGACGTGTTGGATTTATCTGACGTTCAGAAAAAAGAAAACTTATCTGAAAAGAAGCCTATCGCAAGAGAAATATGGGTTTTGGCGGCGTCGTTAGGCGGCCCGGCAGCCGTTAAAGAATTTTTAGATGAAATTCCGGCTGATCTGCCTGTGGGATTTTTATATGCGCAACATGTTGATGAACATTTTTCTCATGTATTGACGAGTGTCCTCGGGCGACACTCTCAATTAGAGTTAAAGCCTATGAAGCAGGGTGACATACTACGAGAAGGTGAGGTTAGTGTTGTTCCTGTTGGTAATGAAGTCATCTTCAGAGATAGTGGTGTTTCGATTACTCAGAATCCTTGGGAAGGACCTTATGGACCTTCTATAGATCATCTTTTAGCTAACGTGCTTCGTTGTTATACTTCGCGTTGTCATGTGATTGTTTTTAGTGGTATGGGTAACGATGGGGCATTAATTGCACCAAGAATGAAGCGTCAAGGTTGCTGTGTCTGGACTCAAACGCCAGAAAGCTGTGCAAATGGGTCGATGCCACAATCGATTATTGATCTCGAGTGCTCAGAATTTATTGCTACGCCTAAGTTGTTGGCGCAAGCATTAATTAAACGAGTCAATGGCTTGCCGGTTACGAAAAGTGACCAGAAAGAAGCCCAAACAAACTCGTCTCATGTTGAACCAGACGTTCAAGCAGATGATTAAGAACATTGAATAGAGGACTTAGCGTGTCGGAAACTGAAAGTATCATTGCAAGCTTGTATCTTCCTGTGAGTAATAAACAGTTATTACTCCCTAACGTTAGTGTTGCTGAAGTGGTGGCTTACCAAGAACCTAAAAAATTGATCGATGCACCAGATTACTTTTTAGGTATGATTCATTGGAGAGGCATCGATATTCCTGTCGTGTCTTATGAGCTTGCAAATGGTTTGAAATTGAATGATACCGCAACTAATGCTCGAATTGTCGTCATTAATACGATTGGTGAGCATCAAAGCTCGTTTCCTTTTTTTGCTATGATTACGCAAGGTATTCCACGCTTAGTGAAAGTGAGCGATGACATTATTAAAAAAACCAAACAAAAGAAAGGGGCGGCAGACGCGGCATTAATTAAAGTAGATGGTGAAGACGCTATAATCCCAAATCTTGACTATTTAGAGTCACTTGTTCATTCACTTATATAATCCCATACGGCTGCTGAGAAATGGGATTATTAGGCACGCATTCTAAATCAAACCTAGGTAAAACTCGTTTCGATACGGCGCTTTTATCTTTACTATTTATTTCAATTTACCAAGCTTATAGTCTGGCCGACCAAGGGGCTTTCTGGTTAAGTATATTGTTTGTACTATCTGGTGCCTGCCAGTTATTTTTTTTAATTAAAACCCAAGAACAAAAATTTAGTAAACGTGCAGGGCAGCTTTGTCTCCTACTTGTATGGATTGCTGTTCTAGGCTCAAATTATGGTCAACAGCTAATCGTGTTTGACTGGTTGGCTATTATAATCATTGCGGGTTATCTATTATTAGAGACTAAGCTTGCGAATATCATAAATATTATTGGGCTAACTGTACTTTTTAGTACGCTGTATCTTGAAAAGGGCTTTAATGCTGGAGCTTCCCAGTTACTACCCTTCGTTGTCTTGTTGGCCATCGCTCACTTATTAAGTTCTCAGTATGCATATGTGGTATCCGCACTCAAACAATCCCAGGCTTGTGACACATTAACGGGCTGTTTGAATAGAGAACGCTTCTTGCAGGAAGTCATGAAGTCGTCTGATATATACTGTCGATATAACATTAGTATGTCGCTTATTGCACTTAAGATGAATATATCCACGGAAGAGATTGCAGAGATGGGCCGCGAAAAATTGGATCAATACCAAATTTCGCTAACTAAGGTTTGGGTTAGCCGCCTAAGAAATACAGATATTTTATGTCGTTATCATGAAGGCTTATTTTTAGTTTTGTTACCCAGCACCACCATAGAAAATGCTTTGACTCTTGCTGGTGATTTGACTAAAGCAAGTGAAGATTATGACTTTGACTGTCATGAAAATATCGATATACATACGAAAACGGTTGCACATGCAGGAATAGAAGGTTGGGAAGAATGGTTTAATCGTGTTGTGTTGTAAATAATTTTCGCGTTTGAGTGAGCAAAATCTAAATTATTAGCTAGAATAAATCTACATGTAAAATATTAGGTTTCTGAAAATGTGCCGATATAGGTACCTAGAAACGTTAAGTACTATTAAATTAAAACAAGCTATCTCTCGAATGAGTAACTGCAAACACTTAAAACTAAAAGGGGTCGCAGTAGTAATTGTTTTAATTCCCTAATTAACCTCAATTATCTGCATTAAAACATTGCAGGGGGATTGAGAAACGTAACGAATAAACTTAGGTAGAACCATGTTTGGATTGAATAAAAATGCATTGAAAGTGAATGAAGTTGCCGTCGATAAAGTTGATCTGCAGGCTTTAGAGGCTAAAGCGGCCTTACTTGATCAATTTTTTGCACAGGACCCTATGTCACTAACTCAAACGATTGCATCTTCTATCAGTCAAAAAAATGATGCGAGTAAAGGGTTTATTAATCAAGTTGAAGGTAGCTGCCAAGGTTTAGATTCATTAATTGATCAAGGGCAGACGATATTGTCTTCAGTACAACAAGCATCTGAAACCTCGAACCAAACCGCTGATGTATCACGTCAATGCAATGCTGATATGAGACAGTTATCAAATAATGTTGAAACGTCATCCCGTAATATATCAGAATTCACATCTTTATTAGAAAGCCTGGATGAAAGTAATAAAACAATTAGTAAATTACTGGAATCAATTAAAGCGATTGCAGACCAAACAAACTTATTGGCCTTAAATGCGGCGATTGAAGCAGCGCGAGCGGGTGAGCATGGTAGAGGTTTTGCGGTCGTTGCGGATGAAGTTCGTCAACTAGCCAATACATCTAATCAGTCTGCTGAAGAAATTCAGGGTGAGATAACAAAAATTACTGAAATTTCGAATTCTGTGATTTCTAAACAACAAGAAGTTGCGGAAGTCATGAGTAACAGCGTTACTATTGCAACTGAAACGATGAATAACCTTGCTTCGATGGAAGATGTTGCAAGTAATGGTGCAAGCCTCGTTAGTGGGTTATCTTCAAACTTCTCAGCACTAACAGACGAAGCCGAACAAGTTAAGTTGAACCTACTCTCATCGCTTGAAAATGCATCAAGTGATGATGAGGCCTCAGCTTTATTACAGCAGTTGTCTGGGCATATAAAATTACTATCACGCTAAAAAGGCGGCAAATGTTCGTTACCTGTTGAGAATTTTTACAGTTTAAATTGAAGCCCCTTCTACTCATTATTGACGTAGAAGGGGTTTTTTTTTTGGTGGCTCTGTAACTGTTTGATCTAAAAGGGCGTTCGGTACTGACTAGTGAAATTGTTTTTGTAAAATAAGAACGATTCAAGTTTGGCGTCAAATTTGCTTAATAACTATACAAGAGGGATAAGTAAACTTTCTTGTTACTTTGCCGATACAGAGAATATAGGCATTGTGTATTTAAAAGCTTTTCGTCAATGTAGTGAAAGCATCAGTTGGAGTATCATCATGACACATAACAAACATTCAAGAGTGGAAATGCTGCGTCGACTTTACTTAAGTAAATGTGGTCAAATTGAAAAAGCGAAAGAATCAACAAATACTTTACGCTGCCAAGTACTAAAAGTGGAAGCTGAAGCAATTAAAGCAGAGATAGATATTATTTGAATATCGACTTTCTACCGCTGTTTGTAACTATTTTCTACCCACTATACCTATGTAGTGGGCATGACTCCTTTGAAAAATATTTCCTCCTGCCAAATAAGTATGTAAAATCGCTTCTTTCTATATATTAAGCAATATCCCCTAAGTAATGTTACTGGAATTTTGAATGTTAGACTCGATCTCTAAACACTATAAAGCCATTATTGATGACCTCGGAGAAGATAGCTCCCGAGAAGGTATGCGTGATACGCCTATGCGTGCTGCGAAAGCTATGCAGTACTTAACCAGAGGGTATTCAACGAATATAGATGAAATCGTGAATGGCGCTGTTTTTGACTCTGATAATGATCAAATGGTGATTGTTAAAGATATTGAGCTTTACTCGCTATGTGAACACCATTTATTACCTTTTATTGGTAAGTGTCATATTGCTTACCTACCTAATGGCAAAGTACTAGGGCTTTCAAAATTTGCTCGAATTGTTGACATGTTCTCCCAGCGTTTCCAGATTCAAGAAAATTTAACACGCCAAGTTGCAGAAACTGTTCAGCAAGTCACAGGCGCCAAGGGTGTGGCTGTTATTATTGAATCCAAGCATATGTGTATGATGATGCGTGGTGTACAGAAGCAAAATTCGTCAATGAATACCTCTGTAATGCTGGGCGCTTTTCGTGAATCACAAGCGACACGAAGTGAGTTTCTAACTTTAGTAACTCAGTCATAACGATCTAACCACATATGATGTGGCTAATTTTTCTACTATGTACACGATTAGACGAATTTTATAGGACTTTTTAATGTTAAAGCTAGATACACTCAACCAACTCAAACAACTTAAAACTGATATAAAAGCTAGTCGAAATATAGAGAGCGGCACGGTCAAAGGTTCTGCCCATAAATTTGGATTCGTTACCTTGGATAGTGGTAAAGATGTTTATTTACCTCCAGATGAAATGCAAAAAGTATTACCGGGAGATCGTGTGGAAGTCGAAATTCTCAAAGATGCCAAAAAGAAAAAAATGGCGAAGATTGAGCGTTTATTAGAGTCACCGACTAACGTTTTTTGCGGTAAGTATGTCACAAAGGGCAAGACCCACTTTGTTGAACCAGATATTCCAGGCTTAAGTCGTTGGTTATTTATTCCGCCTCAGAAGCGAAAAAATGCAAAAGCACAAGATTTAGTGAAATGTCGTATCACGCAACATCCATTTAAAACAGGTAATGCTCAAGCAAGCGTGATCGAAATTTTAGGTAACGACAAAGTTGTAGGTATTGAAAGAAGCTACGCCTGTAGTAAATATGATATCAGCACGCAATGGAATGAGCAGGTTGAAGCGCAGCTTGCGACCTTAGATGAAACAACAATCCAGGCTAAAAAGGCAGAGCGTGATGATTTAACGGATACGCCTTTTATCACGATTGATGCCGAATCAACCGTTGATATGGATGATGCACTCTATGCAGCGGAGAATGATCAAGGCTGGACGCTTAAGGTTGCGATTGCAGATCCGTGTGCCCTGGTTGACGCGGGTTCCGCGATTGAAAAAAGCGCTTTATTACGTGCTACGTCAATTTATTTTCCCGGCGAGCAAGTTCCTATGTTACCTAAGAAACTAGCAGGAGACTTGTGCTCATTGGTGCCAGGTAAAGACCGCTTAGTAAAAGTGATGAATATTCAAGTGATGGCAGATGGTGCACTAGGAGAGTACCAGCTCTCAAATGCCGTGATTCGTTCGCGCCATAAACTGAGCTATAACGAAGTTAGTTCATACCTTTCAGAGGACATCTCACCTGAAAGCTTGGTTCATATTGACGAAACGGTAAAACCTTCACTTGCTTGTTTACAGGCTGTGACTGGAGCCATACTCCAATGGCGAAAAAAACACTTGCTAACGCAGCAGAATCGTACTGAGTTTTCGATTACTCTTGATGAAAATCAAAAAATAGCAGGCATTACTGAGCGCCCAGCAACCTTAGCCCATAAAATTGTTGAAGAGTCGATGGTCGCTGCAAACCGTTGTATCGCCGAGCTATTAGCTGAAAGCGGTCAGGACAGTTTATTTATTACGCATAACGGCGTACGAAATGATCGTTTAGAGCCAGTTCAAAAAGTGATTAGAGAGCAGGTCGCTGAGTGTGATAATGTAGATTTATCAAACTTGAATGATTTTGTTCGAGTGATGCGTACTGTCTCTTCAACAGAAGACTTAAAACCTTTACATCTAGTGATGTCTCGTCAACTGGAAAAAAGTCGGCAGACCTCAAATCCTGCGCCACATTTTGGTATGGGTTTAAAGCAATACACCACATTTACTTCGCCTTTACGAAAAGCAAATGATTACCTAATACATAAGCAACTGAGCTCGTTGAAAGATGGCAAACCAACGGTACCAGTCGATACGAAACAGCTTGCAAAGTTAGAATTAAAATTTCAAAACGCAAGAGGTGCGGTGTTTGATGTTGAGCAGTGGTTAAAGTGTCAATTCATGGTCAAGAATAAAGATGTCCATCAGGCGAGCGTATTAAGAACTTTTTCAACCGGCTTTCAAGTTCGTTTATTAGAAACCGGCATTGAAGGGTTTGTTTCTACAAAAGAGATGGACGGAAAATATAGTTTTAACCAAGAGCTACTTAGCTTGACGGGTAAAGCACTGTCTTTCAAACTGGACCAGGTAATTGAGGTTCGAGTAAAGCAAATTGACTGGTCTCGAAAGCAGATCCAGTTTGAATTATCAGAGCAGTTAAGTGCTGAAACATCTGTGAGTGAAAATATAGTGGTTGAAGAAATCAAAACAAAAGCTTAATAGAAGTACAGGGCTAGGCCAGAAAGTGATTCTGGTGTTAGCCCTATCTATATCTATAATTAAGCGGAGAGAATTAAACTTCGAGCTTTAAACCGACTAGCCCCGCTAGCATATATTCGCTGATCATGGTGATGTAAGTCTCTTGGTCGCCAAGATATGGGCAGTTAGTATCGCCATTCCAAATTGTACCAATCGCACCGTCAAAGGTTGCTTCTAACCCCATCATCAAATGCTCAACCGGTCTGTTAGGGAACAAGCCTTGATTAATTCCTTTTTGTAGAATTTCACCCACATATTCAGAAAATTGATCGTCAAGCACTTCAAATTCAGCTCTAAGTTCTGGTGTGAGCCGTTCCCTAAAATCGCCTCGTTTACAGTAAAATGATACACGTGCTTCAGCGGGGTTGTTTAAGAACATCTCGAATGAGGTACTGATCAGCCCTTTAATTACATCAATAATTTCAGAGCGTTCATCATCCATATGGTATGCGCTCATAATGCGCTGCATAAAGTTAATTGAAATGCCTGCGTAAATTTCATCTTTGCTGGTGAAGTGCTTATAAACAGTACCCTTACCAATCTCGGCTTTTTTAGAAATCTTCTCAACGGTAACCGTTTCCCAATGAGGATCTTCAAAAAGACTGATGGCCGCCATGAGTATTTCTTGCTCTCGTTTAGCAAACTCTCTTTGTTTGCGAGACATTGGCTTTTCGACGGATGTTTTATCATCACAGTACTGCATTTTTATTCCTTAAAGCTCTTTTATTTATAATTTTGGTCAATAAGTGACCATTGGTCGCGAATTTTATCGATAAAGTGCATTCTAATCTAGTTATTTTTTCTAGCTGTAATAAAATTGCCTCTAATTTAGAGTAGTTTCAGTTATTTGATGTGGATGATCGGGTTTTATGAATACAGATGTTCTTCAGAAAAAGTTTTTGGAAATTAGAAGTCACAAGGCATTTGAGCTTTTTATTATATTCGTAATTATTTTTTCTGCTTTGTTGATCGGGGCAAAAAGTTACGAAGTGCCAGAACAAGTACATACTCTAATAGCGTGGCTAGACAGAGGGATTACGCTCCTGTTCTTAATTGAAATTATTATTCGATTTATCGGAGAAGAGCATAAGCGATACTTTTTTAAAAGTGCTTGGAATGTATTCGATACACTTATTGTTATTGTAAGTTTAATTCCTATTGATGATAGTGAATTAGCTTTGGTTGGTCGGTTGATACGCATTTTCAGAGTGCTCAGAATGATTTCCATCATTCCTGAGCTACGGCTATTACTTAACTCGTTAATAAAAGCTATGCCGCAATTGGGCTATGTTGTTTTACTCATGTTTATTATTTTTTATATTTATGCGGCAATTGGTACGACCTTCTTTGCAGAAATAAACCCGGTTTTGTGGGGAGACATCTCTATCTCATTACTAACGCTATTTCGTGTAATGACGTTTGAAGACTGGACTGACGTTATGTACGAAGTCATGACCGTTTATAGTCTTAGTTGGACATACTTTATTACGTTTATCTTTTTTACAGCGTTTGCCTTTTTGAATATGGTCATTGGTATTGTGGTGAATGTATTGGAAGAAGAAAATCAACGTATCAAAGACGAAGAGGATAAAGCCCAAGGTAGAGCAAGTCTTGATGATTTACAGCAAGAAATTCGAGAGTTGAAAGCCTTAATTATTGCAGGGAACAAAGTTGTAAAGTAAAACCTTAATATAGTTTGCCAATTTTCTTGGCGGAATCCCCAGAAAGCGCTTAACTTAACGAAATAATAAATGTTACTGTTTGAGTGTGGTTTTTTGCTTTTTAGATAGCGATCACATACCATCGTGCCGCTATCTACCATTCATTTTAATCTCATGTAGTTTTAATTATGTCTCGCCGAACGCTTCTTGAAATTGGTCTTGTTCAACGCCTCCTGATTGCCGCTAGTTTAAGTGGGCTTATTTGCCTTGGAGTTTTCCTTGTTGCGCGATGAATGGCTTTTAGTATTAGAAAGCGTAAGGGGCAGTGATGACTCATGAATTAGAAACTAAAGTTCAGAGTGATGACATTCAAGAAAGTGACTGTATTCTTGAATGCGACTCTATTTTAGAGTTTGACAATGTAACACTCGGCTATGAGCTTCATCCAGCAGTACATCATCTATCAGTAAAAATTAAGCGCGGTAGCTTGATGGCCTTGGTTGGCCCCAACGGCGCTGGTAAAACGACGCTTCTAAAAGGTATTATGGGGCAGATCTCGCCTTTGGAAGGTTTAATTACCTTGCATGAAATTCAACGGAATGACATCGCGTACTTACCTCAATTAAATCAAGTCGATCGTAGTTTTCCAATTAGTGTTCAAGAAATGGTTTCTTTAGGTACTTGGCGTGAAACGGGTGCGTTCGGAAGGTTACGGCGTCAGCATAAAAAACGGGTGGCTTCGGCGTTAAACCAGCTGGGGCTTAACGGATTTGAAAAGCGCATGATCGGTACGCTTTCCGGTGGACAGATGCAGCGAGTTCTATTTGCAAGGCTTTTGGTACAAGAGGCTGATTTAATCTTATTAGATGAACCTTTTACAGGAATCGACAGCCGAACAACGCATGATTTGGTTCACTTAATTGAAAGCTGGCATAAGTCAGGAAAAACAATTATTTCTGTACTGCACGATCTTGAACAGGTAAAAACACACTTTCCACAAAGCTTATTATTATCGCGGGAACCCATTGCATTCGGTGCAACGGAAGATGTGCTGACAAAAGAAAACTGGCGTAAAGCACGGGAGTTAAATGAAGCGTTCGATGAACATGCAGATCATTGCGGACATGATTAGAGGGCTTGAGTTTGTTTGAATTTTTGATAGAGCCTTTTTTAGAGTTCTCTTTTATGCAGCGCGCTTTGATGGGTTGTATAGCGATATCTATTAGCGCCGCGCCAATTGGTGTCTTTTTAATGTTGCGACGTATGAGCCTGACTGGCGATGCGATGGCGCATGCAATTTTACCGGGTGCTGCAGTCGGATTTTTAGTTGCAGGTTTATCCATCGAAGCGATGACCATTGGTGGTATTGTTGCGGGCTGTTTAGTCGCTGTTTTATCCGGTCTAGTCTCTCGCTTAACGGATGTGGCCGAAGACGCGAGTATGGCAGCGTTTTATTTAATTTCACTTGCTCTCGGTGTGTTAATTATCTCGGTGAAAGGTAGTCAGGTTGACTTGTTACATGTTTTATTTGGTTCAGCCTTAGCACTCAATAATGATGCGCTTTATCTACTCGCGGGTATCTGCACCGTCACATTGTTTGCCTTAGCGATTGTATTCAGGCCATTGGTGGTTGAATGTATGGACAGTCAATTTTTACAATCAGTTAGCCGTTTAAGTCCTTTGGCGCATTTCTCATTTTTAGTACTCGTTGTGTTGAATCTTGTGGGCGGCTTCAATGCGTTAGGAACGCTTATGTCGGTTGGTATGATGATATTACCATCAGCTTCGGCGCGATATTGGGTAAAGAGTTTAGATATGATGCTGCTGTTGTCATGTGTGCTGGCGATTATTAGTTGTTACGTCGGTTTGTTATTGTCGTACCATGTTGGTTGGCCAACGAGCCCGTCTATCATTCTTATTTTAGGTGCTTTCTATGTGTTGTCTTTCTTGTTTGGGGTGAACGGCAGTATGATGAGCAAGCTTGCTAAACCAAAACATTTAAGCGCTTAAATAAAAGAAATATACCTTTTACGTCGATTAAAATAATAGGACCTAAGATTATGAAAGCCTGGTTTAAGTCAATTGAAAGTGACCCTGAAAATACGGTTTATGCATTAGACAAAGTACTTTCCGAATTGACGGTGAACGAAGAAGGCCTTATCCCTGTAATTGCTCAAGACGAGGACACTAAAGCGGTGTTGATGTTTGCGTGGATGAATCGTGAGTCTCTCGAAGAAACGCTGCATACAGGTAGAATGTGTTACTGGTCTCGTTCCAGAAAAACCCTATGGCGTAAAGGCGAAAGCTCAGGGCATTGGCAAACACTAAAAACCTTAAGAACAGATTGTGATGGCGATGTGTTATTAGCAGAAATTGAACAAGATGGGGCTGCATGTCATACCATGCGACGTAGTTGTTTTTATCTGAAATTTGAAGAAGACCAAGTACGTGTTGTGTCTGATTTATCTAGTTGATTGATATTCAGTTGTTAGTGGTGCGCACATTGCACCACTAAGGGTAAGCGTTATGACTACTTTGCTACAAACTGCTTTAAATAATCATCAGCTAATTTCCAAGAATTATCAGGATCTATCGTGTAACTAAAAGGGCGAGGGTTTGATTCTGAATCGATCAATTTCTTAATGAGTTCATCTGCTACCGCTGGGTTGTAGACACGAAACAACAACTCACGTGTTTTCTTCCAGGTGATTCTTGCTAGAGGAACCGCGTTACCACCTAATCGTAGATCGGAATCAACTTGTTGGCAAAAAGGTTCAATAACCTTAGCCTCATGTTCCAGCGTTAAACCTTGCTCGTCTTCGGTTTCTAAATCTAATATTAGTGATAACTGCCAAGCAAATAGCTTTCTTTGTTCTACTTCTAATCCTGCAAGTGATGTGTTTACTGCAGCGTAGACCTGAGCTCCCTCGTCTTCTCGTTGTATGACAGTAAAGGATGGTGTCGGCACTACAAATTTTGAACTGGTCACGCTTAAATCTCACTTAGGTTATCTTTATAATGCAGCTGGCTGCGATTCAAGAGTTTATTATACTGACAATGAAATGTTGAGGCTACTTTGTACAAGGATGGTGTAGGCGGTAATGGTACTTACTAAAATGGTCTAACTATGTTCCAAGCTTATATCTAATTTATAGGGTGTGCTTGCGCACCAAAGGTTAGGGGGTCAAAGTGACTGTGCTACGTGGAATACACGCTATCAAAATAGGGACGGCTATTGTGCATTAATCGCATAGGTACGGTCTGATGGCTGTTCATTACCGCCAATATGTAAGCCCTGAACTAAAATACTTCCACCATCTTTATAAGCAAACTCACCAATCGATAATTCTACATCGATATCGATGGTAATACCTGCTTGGCCCTTTACTTCATCTAGTTTTTCATCTTCTAATGGTTCTAGCTCTGCTTGTGCAACGACTGAAGTTGATGCCAATATAGCAACTAATACTGCTTGTTTAAGGGTATTCATTTTATTAGGACCTTAAAATCAGGGGTAAGTTGAGTTCTTTTTAGTAATGCTTAGGCGCTCAATGTTTAAACTTGCTTAGTTCTAGTATAGCGAAAAATACGAGGTAAACAATATGCTGAAAATTAAGCATGCGATTCCAACCAATATCATTACCGGTTTTCTAGGGGTTGGTAAAACAACAGCGATTCGTTATTTGCTTAAAACTAAGCCTTCTAGTGAGAAATGGGCTGTACTAGTAAATGAGTTTGGCGAAGTTGGGCTAGATGCAAGCTTGTTAGCAAGTGAGAGTGGGGCACAGCAGGAAGATGGCGTTTTTATTCGTGAAGTACCGGGTGGCTGTATGTGTTGTGCATCTGGTTTACCTATGCAAGTTGCTCTAAATCAGCTTATTTCCCATAGTAAACCTGATCGTTTAATTATAGAACCTACCGGGCTTGGTCACCCGCAAGAAGTATTAAATGCACTACAGCACTCAAGTTACCAAGGTGTTTTAGACATCAACGCGACCTTAGCCTTGATAGATGCGCGCAAAATATCGAATGCGCGCTACACAGAGCATGAAATCTTTAAACAGCAGCTTCAAATTGCCGACATAATTATTGCCAATAAAAGTGACCTTTATGGTGATGAAGACTTAACCAAACTACAGCAATATTTGCATCAATTGAAATTGGGTGATGTCCCCCTCCATTCAGTTACCCAAGGAAGTATTGATAGTCGATGGCTAAGAGCAATGAATCACCCGAAAGCAAGTGAAGGCCAGAGTCATGAAACTCATCACGCCCATTCTTCAGAAACAAATATGCTCATGCAGGGGGATATTGATTTTCCTACGGAAGGCTTTATTAGAAAGGATAATGAGCAAGATGGCTATAAAAGCAGTGGCTGGATTTTTGAGTCGCGATTTATATTTGATCGAGAAAAATTATTGGTAATATTCTCAGGTCTTACCGTTGAACGATTGAAAGCAATCTTCATTACTCAGCAGGGGGTAATGAGCTTTAATCAGGTCGATGGAGTTTTAAGTTACTCGACGGTTGAAGAAACAATGGGTAGTCGGATTGAAGTAATCGGGCAAAATGAGTCTAGATGGGAATTTCTTGAAGCCTCTTTATTAAAGGCCATAAATTTAAGTTAGCGATTACTTACTCCTGGTCATTTACTACTGTTTCGGCTTATTTTCATCGAAGCATCAAAAAATAGAACAGTCTGTTTTCATTCTTTAACATAAACTTACTTGACCAGCCTACCTATCGGTAGGTAGGGTGTCGTTCTGCTTTCGATTGGATCAAAAAATGAACACTAAACAGCAAATAGTAGAGTTATCAGCAGGTTTACTGCGCGAGCATGGATTTAATGGTTTTAGCTATTTAGATCTTTCGCGTGCGCTGGGGATCAGTAAAGCGAGTGTTCATCATCATTATCCTAAAAAAGATGATTTGGGTTTAGCACTTTGTGAATGGTCGGATGCTTGGCTAATACAGGGTTTAGAACATTTTGATACAAAAGGAAGCTCTAGCTGGAACAAGTTAGAGCGATACCTTCAAGCGGCGATGAAACATACACTCACTGACCATAAAATGTGTCCTATTAGTGCTTTCTACAGTGACTTAAACAAACTGTCTGAACCAATAAAAGTAGCCTTGAAAGCCTTAGATGATATCGAATTAGACTGGGTCGCCAAGGTCATGCGAGAAGGGGAGCAAGCTGGTGAGTTTATTAAGCAGGATGACTCAAGAGCCATGGCCGCGTTATTTATATTTAGTTGTAAGGGTGCTCTATATTACGCACGTCTGCACGGGCAAGACTTGTTTCATCAAACGATGAAGCAATTTGAACATATTTTAAGACAAACCGGAGAAACAATATGAAAACTGTAAACCCATTATTTCAACCGATTCAATTAGGCCCTTTAGCATTACAGAATCGGATTGTAATGGCGCCCATGACGCGTACTTTTTCACCCGGTAATGTTCCGAATGATCTCGTTGTTTCTTATTATGAACGGCGTGCCGAAAACGAGGTAGGCTTAATTATTACTGAAGGCACGCCTGTTGGACATAAAGCCGCAAATGGTTACCCTCGTGTACCGTTTATGCATGGCGAAAAAGCGTTAGCGGGCTGGAAAAAAGTCGTGGATGCGGTGCATGCAAAAGGTGGCAAAATTGCGCCACAGCTTTGGCACGTGGGTGCTGTACGTAAAGAAGGCGTTGAACCAGATAAATCGGTTCCGGGTTACAGTCCATCAGGTTTATTTAAGCCAGGAAAAGAAAATGGCATTGCTATGACGCAACAAGATATTAATGAAGTTGTTGAAGCTTTTGCTCAGGCCGCAGCGGATGCAAAAGAGATAGGCTTCGATGCCATTGAAATACATGGCGCACATGGTTATTTGATTGATCAGTTCTTTTGGGAAGGATCAAACCAACGTACAGATGAATATGGTGGTGATTTACCTGCGCGTACCAAGTTTGCAGTTGAAATTATTCAGGCGATTCGCAAGCGCGTTGGAGCTGAATTTCCAATTATATTCCGCTTCTCACAGTGGAAGCAGCAAGATTACAACGCACGATTAGCCGAAACACCCGAAGAATTAAAAGCATTCTTAATGCCTTTAGTGGTGGCGGGTGTGGATATTTTCCATTGCAGTACGCGACGCTTTTGGGAAAACGAATTTGAAGGTTCAGAGTTGAACCTTGCTGGATGGACAAAGGAGTTAACAGGTAAACCTGTGATTACTGTCGGAAGTGTCGGCCTTGATAGCAGCTTTATAGATGAAGATGGTGGAAGCTTAGATATGTCTGATAAAGCTGGGGCTGAAACCGGCTCAATTCAGCAGTTATCAGATCGAGTAGGGAACAATGAATTTGAGTTAGTAGCAGTAGGGCGAGCTTTACTTCAAGACCCAAAGTGGGTGGTGAAAGTAAAAAATAACCGTTTGGACGAACTTCAAGACTTCTCAAAAGAATCGTTAATGCAATTGGTTTAGGGTAAAACCGCTTTATCGCCTGTTCCAGCAACCATAAGTTGGCTATATTTATAAGGAGTTGGTTCAGGAACAGGTATAAGGTTGCGGACTTAAAGAATTGAACAACGCTTATTTATTAGTTCGTAAATCTGCTGTTAGACGGTTATTGTTAGTATAGCTCAAATTCGCACTTGGAGTCACTGAAGACTAAGGACCACATGGCCTAATTATCTTGGTTTCGATTACTTCTATAACGAAGGCTAAGGAGTTAAAGCACTACCTTGCAGCACTCAAAAGGCTGGACTAAATTTGGTATACGAGCACGTATGAGAAAGTCTCGCTCCAAAAAAAATGCGATCCTTTTTATAACTCTATAAGGTATCGACAATGATTGGGGCTTTCCATTTCCTCTAATCTCAATTGATATTCAATTCTAACCCTCCTTAACTTTTAAAATTGACCCACTTCAAGATGTATTGCCTATTTATTTCAACAGAATTGATGTGATTGTAAGTTCATAGGTGGGTCAATAATAAGTGCCCGTTTACATACTACTCATAAATAGGTCCGTATTAACGTTCAACAATAATTAATTAAATCAATCAAAATCGTTTAGAGAACCTCAACGATCTGCTTTATTTTCTGATGAGCCTTACCCAACGCAGCATCTTTCTCACCCATATTGAGTGCTTCGGCGTACACGAACTCAACATTATTGATACCAATGAAACTAAGGAGATCAATTAGATAGTTCGTTTGAGTATCCTTTGGTGTCCCCTGATAAACACCACCGCGAGCAGCTGCTACAATAACCTTCTTTACATTATTGATTAAACCCACAGGGCCATTTTCTGAATAACTGAACGTCACGCCCGCTCTTGCCACGTAATCGATCCAGGCTTTAAGTGTTGAAGGAATGCCAAAGTTATACATAGGCACACCCAAAATTATGTAATCCACCGACTTCAGCTCGCTAATCAACTCGTTTGACAAGTTCAATGCCTGCTGCTGTTTAGAAGACAAGTCAGAGGCATCTTCCGCCATAAATGCAGCCACCGTTTCTCCACTTAAATGCTCAATCGGTGAGGTTGAAAAGTCCCGCTCTATAATTTCAATATCACCAAATTGCTGCTTCAAAACAGCAACGCTGTGATCAACCAATTTAGACGACTCTCCTTGGCCAGAAAAAATTGAACTCTTAATTACTAATGCCTTTGTCATATCGTTAACCTTTATAAAATTCGTATTTGAATCAGCTTGTGTAGTTGATGGAGGTAAGCTTAGTGGACTGTAATTGTTAGATAAATACCAATAGGTTAAAATCATTTTTCCATTTACAACAACAAAAGATTGGCTCCATGGCAAATGCAAATGACTTGAATGATATGATGCTGTTTATAGCTGTCATTGACGCTGGCAGTTTTACCTTAGCGGCGGATCGCTTAAATATTCCTAAAGCCAATTTGAGCCGAAAAATTTCACGTTTGGAGCAGCAACTAGGGGTGACCTTATTAGAACGTACTACTCGCTCACAGCATATAACTGAGGCAGGTAAACACTATCTAGAACACTGCCGACGTATCCATCAAGAAATAGATTTAGCCGAAGCTTCTATTGCACAAATATTAAACAAGGTCGAAGGTCAGCTACGTATCGGAGCTTCGGTCGGTATTGGCCATGAAATCCTTAAGCCGGTATTGGGGCAGTTCATGCATCAACATCCTGATATTAATGTGCAGTTGAACCTTATAAATAGTCGGGTTGATTTAATTGAAGAAGGGTTTGACCTATTAATTCGTATTGGCAAACTGGAAGATTCACGCTTGATCGCCAAGCGTCTAGGTAGCATTGCACGCAAAATTTATGTCAGCCCAGATTATTTAAAACAACATGGTGATATCAAATCGATTAAGCAATTGTGTCAATGTGACTTGTTGTTAATGAGTAGCGTCCATAGCGGTGGACGATTTTTAATACAATCAGGTGAAAAGCAGCAAGAAATCCAAGTAAAACCCAAGCTGTTAGTAGATGATTTTTTGATCCTGAAACAAATGGTGATAGAAGGCCTAGGGGTGGCAATCATTCCTGATTATATGTGCCAGCAAGACCTGGCAACTGGGAAATTAATACAAGTTTTGCCTACATGGGGGATGCCTAGCGTAGATGTTTTCGCCCTATACCCTAAACACAGACTCAAGATACCCAAGGTGAAAGCCTTTATGGAGTTTATTCTGACTGTATTTAAACAACGACTGACGAGCTGAGTATTACTCGTTTTAAGTTTTACTTTACAGTTGGCCAAAAAATTTCACCACTGAGAAATAGAAAATTTTTTTGTCTTTTTAATTTTTTGAATCATGACGGCATAAAACCAAATGTGCCGTTGGCACAACTACATAGGAAATAATCGGCACAATAATACCAACAACAATGACTACATTAAGCCATTTGATGGCTGGCAAAAATTGTTCGACAAACTCGGGGATAAAATACACCAAAGGTACTAAGGCTAAAAAAGTGATCAAAGCCATAACATGCTGATTAATCTGCTGATTTGTTTTCATACTTAAGTCCCTATTAAAGTGTCAAATATTATTGCTGGCTAACGACCAACATGTGCAAATCTTGGTTGGCGAGTACCTTGGCATTAGTGCTACGGATCAGATCTCCGTCTTGAACACTGTGTAAGCTACTCTCTTCGCTAAATTCCGCTACTCCGCCAATGATATAACTTAATTGTTCTCCGTCTAACTGAAGACTATTACCCGTCTTCACGTGCACTATTTCAATAACAGTGTGGCTTTCAAAGGTGTCTGATTGAAATTTATCCCCGCCATAAATTCGAGTAATACCGTCTAACTTTGGCGTGTAAAATTTGTAAGATGCTGGCTGATCTTTTACTTCTGGAATTGCCCATACCTGAAGCATTCTGTTTTTGCTATCGTCAGGATTTATTTCATTGTGACTAAAGCCTTCACCTCCAGCTCGTTGTACCTGAACATCCCCCGCAACAAGATCCTTTCCGTGCTCCATTGACCCTTCGTGACTGACACGCCCGTCAATAATTACCGATATCACATCAATCTCACTATGTGGGTGCATACCCGACTCACCATTGGGCTGATATTGAGCATCGGCTAGATAGACAAAACTGCCCAATCCTTCTGAGGTTGGTGGTTTCTTACGTGTGCCGAAAAGGCGGCTATCGGTCACAAGGCGATATTCCTGGATACCGGAAAAGCCGCCTAGTTGTAGTGAATCTCTGGATAATATTTGCATGATGAACCCCTGTTTGTTTAGTTGATAGAGGTATCTTAGTGTACGGACATTGTTTGATAAATAATCATATATGAGAATTATTATCCCAAATACAACAACAAACATAGAAGTGCTCTAGACTAAACGCTACAGACCTACATGATATAAGGTTGTTTATAGTCGTCCTTGAACAATCGGTTAGCAATTTCTGGATGGCGGGAAATCCAATCAGTATTGGAGTAGGTGTAAAAGACGGAAATTCTTTGCTTGGTTTATCGATGCAGCCTACAAGGTATTAGTTATTTGAAAATCCCCAATTTTGCTAGACACCCTCTTAATAAAAGAGGTGTGAAATGGTCTGCTATCGAGGTAGAGCTAACCCATAAAGACACCCCAAAAAAAGTCTGCTGTGGGACTTACACTAGATAACCCGAATGATTGCTTTTGCTCACATCCGTTAGTTATCACAAATTTCAAGTTGGCTGAATTATCCGAAATTACGCTACTCGTTGAGTGACAGCATAGCTGCAATCCAAACCGCTCAAATTGGTGTTTTCGAAAGGGGTTTTACGGACTGCCTTGCCCCATAGAAATTTTAATTTTGATCTCATTTTAATTCCTGTCGCGCCTTATCGTGTTTTTAACTGGGTTAAGCAAGTATACTTTTGGATAAACAATCGATGCTTGAAGTGAACTATGACGAAACGATCAATTTATGTCGCGTATACGGGCGGCACTATCGGCATGCAAAAAACGGAGCAAGGCTTTGCGCCCGTTGCTGGCTTTCTTACCAACTATATAAAATCGTTGCCGGAGTTCTATCGTGCAGAGATGCCTGATTTCACTATTCATGAGTATGACCCACTCATTGATTCGTCAGATATGGCGCCGACTGACTGGCAAATGATTGCAGATGATATCAAGGAAAATTACGAAAAATATGATGGCTTTGTGATTCTTCATGGTACCGATACGATGGCTTATACCGCATCGGCATTGTCATTCATGTTGCAAGATCTATCCAAACCGGTGATTGTAACGGGCTCTCAAATTCCGCTCTCTCAATTACGATCAGATGGTCAAATAAACTTACTTAACTCGCTTTATATTGCCGCTAATTATCCTATTTCAGAAGTGAGTTTGTTTTTTAATAATAAATTATATCGTGGAAATAGAACGACAAAAGCGCATGCAGATGGTTTTGATGCTTTTGCTTCGCCCAACTACCCCTGCCTGATGGAAGCGGGTATTAATATACACTTAAAAGCGGGTGAAATTAGTAGTGGGCATATACAAGCTCTAACGGTCGCGACAATTAATCCGCAACCGATTGGCATTGTGACCTTATATCCAGGTATTACCACGAGCTTGATTGAAAACTTTCTACATCAACCGATTAAAGCATTAATACTCTTAACCTATGGTGTGGGGAATGCGCCTCAAAACCCCGCATTATTGGATTGCCTATCAAAAGCGAATGAGCGCGGCATAATTTTGGTTAATTTGACGCAATGCCTACAAGGTAAGGTCAATATGGAAGGCTATGCGACGGGTAATGCATTAGCTCAAGCTGGCGTGATTAGCGGATTTGATATGACCACAGAAGCAGCATTAGCAAAACTGCACTATTTAATGTCAAAAGCTTATAGTACGGAACAGATCCGTGAGGCAATGCAGAAAAACCTGGTTGGCGAGCTTTCAGAAAGCTAATGAGTATTTTCGTAGGTGGTTGAATGGCATTAACAACGCTTCTTTTTTGTTTATGGCGATGGTCGTACTTGCAGGGGAGGGGCCTTGATGTGTTAGCTATTATGGGGGTTACTGCTCTCGCAGTCGGCGGTACGATGTTGGCGTATGCCTACTCGCTCAAAAAAATAAATGGAGCTGGCGGACGGAATCGAACCCCCGACCTACGCATTACAAGTGCGTTGCTCTACCGACTGAGCTACGCCAGCTCTACACCCTCTTTTTGAGAGGTCGCTATACTAAGTGAACTGTTTTTCAGATGCAACACTATTGCAAGCTATGTGAGAATCGGTTTTAAAAATGAGAAAAACATTAATATCAGTAATGGTATTAACAGGGGTATTCTTACTGCTGAAAGCTTAATCTCCTTGTTTATCTTGAATATTACCCAGTCGATAAGCATCTACAACACCTACCGCCCAAGCGATTGATAATACGAGCAGGGCCATATTCATTTGCTGAACTTCAGAGTGCATTACCTGCTGTGAAACAAGGGCCGATATTTCCTCTGTACTCAAAGGTGTACCACTAGTTTGGATTTTCTCCGCAATTTTTAGTGCTTTTTCGATGGTCGTAACGATAATTGAATATAGCCCTGCACAAGCCGCGATGGCTATAATTGAGCCCGTTACATATTTCTTTAAAAAGAAATGGCCTGCACCCGGCAGAACAAAAGCAGAGAGTAATGCTGCCTTAATCGATTTTTTCATGAACAGTATGCCTTTTTATATTGGTTTAGAAATGGCTTGGTTGTTCTAGTTTAGATAAACCTATGAACGCTGTATAGCAGCAAAATAAAACAATTAATGAACGTGTATTTCTAGCGATGTTCAGATTAGTGTTTGTACATGAGATAACATTAAGGGCTAAATTTTGGAAATGGACTTAGCCGATATTTGAACTATATTTAACGCACTAAATAAGATCGCTTAACATATGGAGAAGTATGATGCGTAAAGTAAACCTAGGTATTGTTTTATTGGTTCTTTTCTCTACTGTTTGCCAAGCAAATACGGTCACGATCAGGGCTGATGAATGGTCTCCAATTAATGGCGTTCCGGGTGCAAAAGACCCCGGTTATATGATTGAGTTAGCAACCATTATTTTAGCCAAACATGGGCATGAAGTTGAGTATCGTACAATGCCTTGGAAGCGAAGTATCAAAATGGTAAGGGAAGGCGCATTCGATTGTGTTGTGGGTGCCTACAAATCAGATGCGCCTGACTTTATATTCCCAGATGAACCATGGGGCTTAATCGAGTCTTCTTTTTATGTCAAAAAGGGAAACTCCTGGAAATATACCAATATAGACTCTTTAGCTGATGTTAGATTGGGTACGATTGGTGGCTATGCCTATAGTGATGAATTAGATGCATATATAGAAGCAAATAAAGCGAACTCTAAAGTTAATGTACTGAATGCGAATAATGCGCTTGAACAGAATGTTAAAAAACTGAGTCTGGGGCGAATTGATGTCACGATTGAGTCGGATTTAGTGATGAACTCTAAGCTGAAAGCGCTAGGAATGGAAAACGATATTGTGCTGGCGGGTTTATTAGCGCCGCCAGATGATATGTTTATCGCTTGTTCTCCAGCGAAATCAACCTCTAGTGAATACGTAAAACTCTTTTCTGATGGTCTTAAGGAATTAAGGGCGTCGGGGAAATTAAAAGAAATCTTAGCAAAATATGGCTTAAAAGATTGGAAATAATATAGACATTGATTAAACATATTAAAATGCAAAAGCGACTGTCAGCCTGTGTGCTTTTGTTTTTAACGCTTTGTCCTCCGGCTTTAGCTGAGACGCCATATTCTTGGTATGTCTTTAATATCCCTCCTTTTGGTTCTGAATCGAAAGGCGGGATTGGCTATGACCTCGTTGATGCTTACAGTGAAGCAGGCCTTAAGAATAAAATTATTGTTGCCAACCCTGCACGATGGGCAATAGATATGACTGACCCCAATAATAATACCTTTTGCACTTCAGGTAGTTGGAAACTGCCTAATACAAGTCACCGTGTTTACTCTGATTCTATTCTTAATACAGTCGATTATGGCGTGGCTGTCAGACCAACATTATATAAAAAATTATCAAATAACGGACAGACCAGAATTGTTTCTATTGTGGATGTTATTAATAGTACTAAGTCAGGTAGGCAGATGCTGGTACTAAATGGGCGGCCAGTATTTGGGAAAATGGGGCGGATAATAGAAAAAATAAGGCATGAAGATGGTAATAATGTCGCTTATATGACCGGATCAGAAGGTCCCATTAGCATGCTTAAAATGGCTGCTATCCCAAACCGAAATGTAGATAGTGTGTTAATTTTTCCTGAAGAATTCCCTATCTTTACCAAAGCACAGCTGGGCCATCCTTTAAAGTATTTGATGTTATCAGAAGGAAGCAACTTCGCCCCGATACGTGCAAGTTGTCCTGATACAGAAGCGGGGAGAATGATTATTTCTGAAGTTAATAAATTGTTGAACAATGGCCTAAGAGCAATAGCCTTTAACTTATTTAAAAATGCCCTCCCCAATATTAAAGAGATTAGAGAACAAGCTGTCTTTAATCAGCTATGTATAAAAGATAACAGCTGTAAAGACCCACTGATAGCAGATTAAACAAACTAACTGCTTAACAAGCGAGCGTAACTTATTTGCCTATTTTAGATATTTTACTTATTGCGCTCATTTTAATCGCGGGCGCTTCGATTGTGTGGAGCACCCTTAAAGTGGGCATTTCACCAATGCCCAGCTCCCAAAAGGCTCGGGAAGCTATGTTTCGGCTAGCGGACGAAACAGGAGAGGGCTCTATTTATGATTTAGGGAGTGGTTGGGGGCATTTGGTGATACGACTAGCAAAGCGATATCCGCAGCGGCAGATCGTGGCTTATGAGCTTTCAGTACTGCCTTGGCTCACGACTTTGTTACTTAGAAAGCTATTAGGCTTAAGTAATTTGGTCGTACACCGCGAGGATTTCTTAAGCGCAGACCTATCGGGAGCATCGGTACTTATGTGCTATTTACACGCACCAACCATGAACGCAATTAATGCAAAGCTAGGTCAAGACGGTGGCGGGTCGCACTATCTCATCAGCCATAATTTTGCATTACCTTCGCGAACGGCGCTTAAAGTTGTAAAGTTAAATGATTTTTACAAATCCCCTATATATTTATATCGATTGAGTGCTTTGAATGCCAAACTTAAAATTTAGGGCGCCGATAATAATGTGATTTATTTGTTTTTGAATAAATACTGTTTATTGAAATTTTTTACGATACGTACTCGGGGAGATATGGAGTCTTTCCTTAAAAAGTCGTCTAAATGAATTGATATCTTGATAACCAACATCGTAGGTAATTGTTTCTACGTTTTTATTTGTTGTCTCAAGCAAGTATTTAGCTTTTTCAATACGAAGATTTTGTAAATATTGAATCGGCGTTATTTGAGTCGCTTCTTTAAAACGCCTGATAAAGTTACGTATGCCAAAGCCAAATTTTGTCGCAATATCGTCAAAAACAATGGGCGACATGTAGTGTTGTTCTAACCAATTCTGAATTTTTTGAATCTCTTTATCTTCATGGTTTCGGTTGAAACTTTGCATAATATAAGGTGTTTGGTCTCTTCGGCCTGTGTCAACAAGCAGCTTTTTTGAACACTCAGAAGCTAGTTCGCTGGATATAAATTTGCGGATCAGATGAAGTAGCATATCACTCCCTGCTGATGCGCCGCCTGAGCAAATTATATTCTGGTCTTCGGTTACAATGTGATGCTCGCTTAGGTTTACTTTCGGGTAGCGATTACGAAATTCATTCGCAAAATACCAGTGTGTCGTGGCTAATTTATCGTTAAGAATACCTGCCTCTGCAACGATAAACGTACCTGTGCACATGGTGGCAATGGTGGCGTTATTCAGGTAATGATACTTTAGCCAAGGTGCAAAGGCTGAAAATCCAGGTAGCAAAGGTAACACTTGGAACAAAAAGCCTGGCACGATAATTAGATCGGTCTGGTTTATGTCATCCAGCCGTTTTTGCGGGGTTAACACTAATCCTCCGGTACACTGAACAGGTTTCCCATCTAGAGATGCCGTTTCAATTTCGAAGACAGGCTCTGTTGAGCGTGTATTGATTTGATGCAGAATATTCGCACTCTCTAAACCTTCTAAGGTCGAAGATACGCCGGTTGAAGAACATAAATGCGCCATCAATACCGTTACTTTCATGTGTACTCTCCTTTTGAAATTTTCGGTCTGATTTCTATTGAAGGGCATAGAGCCATAAGGTAGCCAAATGCATAAATCGCATTGTATTTGTCATTTATGCCTGTGTCTTCCGTTAAGGTCAACCTTTAATATTGTCTGCATCGTAATCGATTTAACTGTCAGGAATTTCAAATGCAGGCAAAAGTGAATACTCAAACAAAAGCGAAAACAAAAAAGCAGCTAAGGAGCAAAATAATTGAAGGCGCTTCCGCACCGGAACAAGTTTTAAGAAATATGTGGCAGCTAAGGTTAGATTTTCTCAACTTAAGTATTAGTAGAGATGAAGACTGGTTAAAGTTTAGCGCTATCTGTAAACGAGAAAATACCTTATTGATTACTTTCTACGATCAAAATGATGACCTGCAAGGTTACTACACTTTTGCTTTTTGTCCGATAGAGCATGAAAATAGAAAAGCATTATTAGTGCACGCAAAATATTATTATGTTCGTCCTGCTTTTCGTGGACACCCCAAAATAACCTCTTCGAGTTTTAAGTTAATACCAGGCATAATTTGGCGGTTTGGTTTTAGACAAATTTATTTTGCCGCCTTCTCATTTCCAACATCCTATGTGTCGTTAAGCCGAACGTTTGGAGGAGTAATGGCGATTCAGAATGCAAGCACCCCAGAGTGGGAGAAAGCAGTATTAGAGGATTACACAAGCGCTCAAACCGGGAACGACTGGGATAAGAAACAGAAACTAATTTTTAACCAGAATATCCCGATTGGAGAGGACCGGCCCGCATCAGAAAGCGTGAAAGAGTTGAGTTTACAATATCAGTCGATGAACCCTAATTGGTCAGATGGCATCTCTATGCCAATCATGATGAAGTTTGACTTAGCCACCATTAAAAGCGTCATTAAAACGAATTTGCGTCGTAAAAAGCGACAATAGACACCATCAATTACTAGGCCTTTTCAAATCATAACCTTCATAATTACTATTTCAACCATATGAAACAGTCACATTTCATTCTGCTAATTTTGTGTAGTCTGGTTATTTGGACTACAGGAAATGGCTTATTACCGTTACTGCCGGTGTATGCAAAAAGCTTAGGTGCGAATGACTTTATGGTGGGGGCTTATCTAGCATTCTCCTATTTATGCTTAGCATTGGGGGTAATAAGTTCGGGTTATCTTGTTGGGCAAGATGTGTCGAGAAAGCGTTTAATTATTTATGCAGGCTTGGTATGTTTGCCATTGACTTGGCTTATGGGCTGGGTCAACTCGATTGAATTATTAATTCCTATCACCTCGTTGTTATGGTTTTTAGGCGGCATCGCATTTTCTGCATTAAATACGCTCGCCTCAGATTTAATTGCACCCAACTCAAGAGGAACTTTCTTTTCGTTATTTGCAATGGCTAGCCCTCTTGGGGCGATTATTGGAGGGCTGATATCAGGCCCTGTTGTCGACCAATGGGGCTACCAAACTTTATTCAGCTTAATGACGCTTGTGACTTTGTTGTGGCCTTTAAGTATTTGGTTATTAGATATATCTCCTGACCATGACAGTCTGATAAATGAGGCAGGAGTTAACAGCCCACAAATAACTAGAAGAACCGAACTAATAAACCAAACACGCAAAGAAAATAGTCACAATGCGCAGCATGCTCCCATTAATAGAAATATTAAATGGTTACTTTTGGCGAGCTTAGCGGCTTTTACTGCAAACTTTATGGGAACTTTAGGGGTATCCCTGAGTATGGATAAGCTAGGGTTTAATGCCACTGAAATTACCAGTACTGCGGTGGTAGGGGGGGTAATATCATTACCTTTTGTTTACGGTGTCGGCCGATTATCTGACTTATTTGGTCGGAAGAAATTTTGGTTGATTTGCTGTGCATCAGGCATGATTGCCCTTTACTTATTACCCACAGCCGTGAGTCTATGGAACTATTGGTGTGTTGCTTTATTATTGCGGATATTTTCAACAGGAAATCGTGGTATCAGTAATGCTTGGGTCATTGATTTAAGTCACGGACTTAAAGTGTCCAAAGTAATTGCTTTGGTTGGTTCAGTGACTTGGGTGGGAGGAATTGTTGGGTATTTGATGACAGGCTACGGACTATCTCACTGGGGGCGTGATATAACTTTTGACGTGGCATTGCTTTTCGCTGTGTGTGCTGTGTTTTTTGTCATGCCGTTAAAGCGTTCCCACTAATGGTAAACGCACATGTAGATCCATATTGAAGCCGCTAAACCTCAAATAATTCGCAAAGTTCGATCACACCCTTTACTTCATCTTTTTCATTTTCCGTCAGCTTGCCCCACGCGGACTGTAACTCATCCCACACACGCACCTGAAATGTTTTCACGACACTACGGAATGGGTAGCCACATAGTTTACCATCGTAAAGCGCTTTGCCTTGGTCAAATGCAGCTTCATTAAACAGTGTTTCACCGTTTTGTTTTGCGAGTTTATACGCTTGCGCATTTTGAACCATTAAAGCCGAGAACGTGAGCATGATCGTGTTTAATAAAGGTTTAATCTCATCACTTAAATACAGGCTAGCATTAGGGGGCTGTGAGTGATTTTTCTGATAAATTCGGTTTAACCAAGCATACGTGTGAGGAGCAAGTCTTTTTATTTTTTCGGCTGTCTCAGGGTCAACCAGATTCATTCCGAGCTGGCCATAAGCGCTGGCGTCAGCGATGGTAAACTGATCGCCTAATAAATACGTTTGTTTAGAGAGAATGGATTCCATATTACCAAGGTACTTCTTCCAACTATGATTAAGCAGCGAGTGCGTTTCAGGAAATCCCAAGCGACTAGGCGGAGTGAGAGGTTTAGAAACACCAGATTTATAATGATTGGGTGCAATACTGAATAAATAAGGACAGCGCCTGACTTGTCGGCGAGGAAAACTTTTTGAAAGCACCCAAGGCCCAATAGGTGGCAAGGCACGACGGAACTCTTTTGCTAATAATTTACCCATCTGGTTACTTTTAGCAGAGCCGACCCAGCGCATATGATGAACCAAGTAGAGACCAAATTCATCAAAGGCTTCATCAATCAGCTGTGCAATAAAGCGCAAGGCAGGCTTTTCAGGGTACAGAGCTGAATGAGTATGGTCTTCTCTAGAATCCAACCATTGTGCAATGGCACTACTATCGTATTGAAAGTGCTTACCGTCGTGGCTTAAAAAAGGAACCGCAGGGTATTCATCTAAGCTTTTATTTAAGGAAGGGTAGCGCGTTACATGTTTTCGTCGCTTCGCTAATTCCAATGATAGTAAGGTGCGCGTATTTTCAATATACCCACCCTCAGCAGGCAGGCGGCGGTACGGACGGCCTGCATGATGTAAACAAGCCTGAAGTTTTAGGGTGAAGCATGAGAGCTCAACGCCCCAAATAATATCATCCGCCATAACGCTTTGCTCTTATAGTAGGTGTATCTGAATAAAGTTTGAAATGTCAGCGACTTCTTCGAAACAAAGTTCATGTTCCATCGGGTAGCTTTTATAATCCACTTGGTAGCCCATCGACACCAAATCATCATAAGCTCTTCTTCCTTGAGCTTCTACGACCATTGGGTCACGCGAACCGTGATAAATTTGAATGGGAATTGCTTTGTTCTCTGGCGTTACCTTAATGCTGTTAGACGTTGCAAAGTAGGTGGATAAAGCCATTAACCCTGCAAATTTTTGAGGAAAAGTCAGTGCAGCATGATAGGCAACTGCACCGCCTTGTGAGAATCCGGCAATGATGATTCTCTCACTGCTAATTCCACGATCTAGCTCCCGTTGAATTAATTTATGAACTTCATTTACTGAGTTAATTAATTGTTGTTCGTTTACTTTACGAATTTCTGTCATTTCTAATATGTCATACCAAGCAGGCATCACATAACCACCATTCGCGGTAACCGGAATTTGAGGTGCATGAGGGAAAATGAAACGTATGCATGAATCTTTAGGCAAGTTTAGTTGTTTGGGTAGCATTTCAAAGTCATGGCCGCTCGCCCCTAAACCATGAAGCAATATAACGACAGCATTAGCAGGCATGTTTTGTTGTTTATCGTTACAAAATGGTTCAATTTCAATAAAGGGTAACAGCGACATTATAAAGACCTATAAAACGGTAGTAAGAGCGGCTAAGTGTAACTCTATGGGCTGAAAGTCGCTATTATTAAGCCATTTCACATTCTTTTACCTGTTTTTGGCCGTAAATAAATGGCTTTTCTCAAACGGTGTCTACACTGAGATTAAGCACCTACAAAATTTGTTGTTAGTTTTAGACTTACTTTTTTATTTTCACGTAAGGTTTGAATTAATTTTGAGGCTAAGTTTACGTAAAAGAGTAATTCTTTGTTTTAGGATAAAAAGATGAAATTAGCAAAAGACATAAGTAGTAAATCTCAGGCAGAAGTTCGACCTGCATTTAATCGAATACTTTTAACAGGGTTAATGGCGAGCAGTCTTTTAGTCGGCTGTAATAATATGGGGCAAAAGCCGGATGAAAGTCCTGAGCCCGTTGCACAGTCTGAAGCGGCAGCGCCTGAAGCGACCGCAGAAAACAAGGAAGAAAATGCCGACGGCTTAATGGCAACATTAGCCGCGCCTATCGAAGAGCCTGTTCAGAAAGCTGTCGAGCCTAAACCAGTAGAAAAAGTAAAAGTAGCCGAAGTAAAAAAAGAAGAGAAACCAGAAGTAGCGCTAGTAGTTGAAGTGAAGCCAGTAGATAAAGTAGTCGTAGCACCTAAAGCAGCACCTACGCCAGTAGTGAAAGTTGCTCCTGTAAAAAAAGTAACAAAATCTAAGAAAAAATTAAACACAAAGCCGCTGAATATTAATTTAAAAGATTTGCCCGCAAATTATGATATTTGGCAGTTTAAGCAAGGTGTTGCTGCTTTAGAACAAGGTGTGGTTGTGTCTACGCCAACATGGGAAATGGGTAAAGAAGGCTACAATTCACAGATTTGGATCACCATTATGGAGAATCAAATTTTGATCAATAGCTCTTCTGATATTGATCTAAGTGCCGGAGAGCTAGGTATTAAAATTAATGATGGAGCACTTATCCCATTTACACGAATAGAAGATAACAATATTGGTGTTCTAGAAGGGAAATGGTTAGATCAACTTCAAGAAGGCGGAACGATGGATATTTTCCTTGGTTTTTTTCCTGGGAAAATACCTCAAAGTGATGTTTTTAAAACGGATGTTAGTTTAGATAGTTTACCAAGAGTCGTGCCTACTTATCGAAATTTACTGATGTAAGCGACTAAAAACTTGTAGTTAAGTCTATCTGAAACTACAGCTTGGGCGGCCTAAAACAAAAACCAGCTTCTTCCATTAATTTTCCAAAATGGAGGAGCTGAGGCTCAGCGTAATGTCGGCCAATACATTGAATACCAATAGGTAGCTTGTTTGCATCTTGTTGCCCAGGAATCACCAGTACAGGGTTTCCCATCGCATTAAAAGGCATTACAAATGGATAACAGTAGTCTGCATAATGTGTCTTTACGCCCTCGACCATCATCGGTTTATGTTTTGGATTATGCTTAAATGCTGGGCCAACCGTCGTTGGGCTCAGAATAAAATCATATTGGTCAAACCAACGGGAAAAACTGGCAATAGATTCTTGTCTTTGCCTTAGTATTTTACTGAAAGTAATAAAATCCAGCCCCAAGCCTTTATTAAGCGCTTTATGTGCGTTCATCAGGGAGCCTTTTGCATCATGTCTGAACTTCAACTTTAAAGCTTGTCGCATAAACCAATTAAAATCTTGCCCGGCGACAAAGCCAAAAAGTGTCGCCCAAATATCGTATATCTGCTCAGACCATTTAGAGTCTAAACTTATTTTCTCAACCGTTGCCCCCTGATCTTTTAGTGTTTGAACAGCATTTTGGAGTACTGACTGTGTTTCTTGGCAGGTCGTGTGTGACCCTATCTGGTCAAACCAAGCGATTTTATAGCCTTTGAGTGATTTGTGTGTCGGTGTTGGGCAGCTTACGGGTAGAAATTGTAAGTAATCCCACCGTGGTTGGAAGGCGACTTCATAAGCAAGTTTTAAATCGTCTATTGATCTAGCCAGCGGGCCGGTACTCGCAAGCATTGAGAAACCCAGGTCAATATTTGGCATTGGTGGTACATGACCATCTTGAGCATGGGCATTTTGTGTTGGTTTTAAACCAAATAAACCACAATAATGTGAAGGGCTACGAATAGAGCCTCCAATATCGCTGCCAATTTCAAAACAGCTCATGCCTGACGCTAGCGCTGATGCGCCGCCGCCAGTACTTCCTCCTGGTGTACGGTCAATATCGTAAGGGTTATTGCAGGTTGGATATAAAGGGCCGAATGTCTGAGCGTCCGATAGCATCAAAGGAACATTAGTTTTACCTAGAATAATCGCGCCAGCATCTACTAAACGATCGACCAAAATAGAATTTTCTTGCGCGATGTTGTGCTTAAGCTGAGGAAGATTGACGGTTGTTTTCAGCCCTTTAATATTGAAAGACTCTTTAATTGTGATGGGAATACCGTGTAGTGGCCCGATAGGCTTACCGTTATTTAAATCGGCATCTAGTTTTTTTGCTTGTGCTAAAGCACTCTCACGGTTGTCGATGACGATGGCATTTAATTTATCATTGAGTGCATCAATTCGTTGAAAGTGCTCATTCGTTAAATCGAAGGCGCTAAGGCTCCCATCGAGCAATTTTTTACTGAGCGCTGAAATAGTTTGATATGGCATAGGGCGGTTCTATTTTTTATTGTAATTTGTGAATGTAAATCAGAATAAATAAAAGACATTATTTATACAAGTTCAGGTCGAATGAAAAATAATCAGTTTTAACCTTTTAAAACTAAATTTAGCCCCCATTTATTTTGCTTAACATCAAAAATTGAAATGAATGAGAGTAACTATGTCTGAAACAGAAATAAAACTATCGACTGACGAAGAAAAAGCATCTTACGGTGTTGGTTTACAAATGGGCCAGCAATTATCGGCTGTTTTTAGTGGTGTTTCATTGGAAGCTGCCGTAGCAGGGATCAATCATGCTTTTTCAGGTAAAGGGCCTCAGATTCCTGGCGAAGAAATTAATGCAGCATTTCAGGTGATTCAGGCAAAAGTTGAAGCTGACAAGGCAGAGCAGGCGAAGCAATTCGCAGGCGAAGGCGAAGCATTCCTTGCTGAAAACGCAAAGCGTGATGAAGTAACGGTACTGGAGTCTGGTCTACAGTACGAAGTACTAACTGCAGGTGAAGGCGATATCCCAACAGCACAAAGCGTTGTTAGCACGCATTACCGTGGTACTTTAATTGACGGCAAGCAGTTTGATAGCTCTTATGATCGTGGTGAGCCAGCTGAATTTCCAGTAGGCGGCGTAATCGCTGGTTGGACTGAAGCACTACAGCAAATGAAAGTAGGTTCAAAATGGAAGCTATTTATTCCATACCACTTGGCTTATGGCGAAGCAGGCGCCGGTGGCGATATCGGACCATTCCAAGCATTGGTTTTTGATATTGAGTTGCTTGCAATCGTTAGCTAAGCAAACGCGATAAAATATCGATTTGATTTGAGGTGCATACCTCAAATCAAATGTTTGAAATTAAACTTCAATTCTCTCCCTTCCCTTTTAATTAGTCATTTGGAACAGTGTTTCCAATAGTTTTTTAGCAATACATAAACCTTTGTTAAGTCTCTCAAAAATAGATCGTGCTAGACTCCCCCTAAATATTTTATCTAATGCTTTAGAGTTAAACTAAACAAAATGTCCGGTGAAAACAAAGATCGTCAAGATGTCGCTTTGTTCAAAAGTTTTGAGCAGCATGGGCGTCAATCCAGTGCTTACTTTATTTTTCAAAAACATGTTCGATGTTTTTTGTCTGAAAATAAAACAGATCGTGTGTTTTATGCGCGTCAAATCACTCCTCTCGGGCGCGTGAATATTGTCTTTACGAACCCTCTATGCGCAAGAAAGAATATGACGGCATTGCTAAAAGAATTTTTAGCGACGCAATGTATACCCACTTTGTTTGTCGCAGTAGACCAAGAAGTAGCCGAAGCATTAAGGCCTTTGGGCTATTACATTAACCAAACGGGTTCTGAAAGCCGTATACCGCTTAAATCATTCGACTTACATGGACATAAAAAGAAGCAACTTCGGCATGCTTCAAATTATGGGCGTCGGCAACATTGTGAAGTAAAAGAGCTTGAGTGGAGCGAAGTGGATGCGGGGCAGGCCAAACGGCTATCAGAAGTCTGGAGAAAGAGTAAAGGAGTTAGTACCCGAGAAATGCAGTATGTGACTCGCCCCCCTGTGTTTAGTGATGAATGGCGCGTCAGAAAGTTCTATTGTATGCAGGGTGACAAGTTGTTGGCGTATGTTTTTTTTGATCCCTATTTTGAAGATGGCGAACTAGTTGGTTATTGCGCCAATATTTTACGTTCACTGCCCGAAAAAGAATGTAATGGTGCAATCGACTATACAATTTTAGAAGCCGTTAAAGTATTTCAGGCAGAAGGTGTGTCGGAGTTATCACTCGGCGTCGCCCCCCTAAGTAATATCCAAAAAGATGAGAATGACCGTAAAGGTGCGCGCTGGTTTAGTCAGCTATTTTATAATTATGGAAATAGCTTATATGCCTGCAAAGCAGTGGCTTACCATAAAAGCCGCTATCGTCCGATCGAAACATCTTGGTATTTATGTACCAAAGACGTCAGCTTATTCAAAGCCTATTGGGGCTTATTGTTTGGCTTGAAGGTGCTCGGGTCAAAAGAACTGTGAGCTCAACAAAAATCTTCAGCGATGACTTCACTGTAGTCTTTTATAATCCCAACATTGCATAAGCCCGAAGCCTTAAGGAATTTATAACGCTTATCTGGTGAAAAGTAGCTCCCCATGCTTCATTATGACTATACTAAAAGTTACCTAAACGAAGGGGTAGCGTCGCATGTCAATTTATAGAACATCTAAACGTTTACTCGTATTTATATTGCTTACCACTATTCCTTTGATGTCTTTATCAGAACCCGCCAAATACTCAGTCACCGACAGAAGTTGGAGTCCTTACTGGATCATGGAGCCAGGTGAGGTGAGCGGCATTCTAAATGACATCATGCTTGAGCTCGATCAGCGTCTCGATATCTCCATTATTGCGAATAGCCAATTACCTGTCAGACGAACTCAGTACCGATTTAAAGGCGGCGAAATACAAATAGAGTGCTGCGTTAGCGAAGCTTGGCGTAATTCACCAGAACAAGCGGGTGTATCTTTATGGTCGGATGAGGTCATGACGGTAGAAGAAGTGCTTATTTTTCCGTCGGGAAAATCCTTTGAGTTTAACCAACTGGAAGATTTGAAAGGAAAGCTGATTTCAACGGTGTTGGGTTACGGCTACGAGGGAAGTGAATTCTTTGAGCGAAGCGATAGCATAAATAATATTTCACAAATACAAAAAGTGGCACTAGAACGCTGTGACGCCGGTATTATTGATCGTGCTGAACTCGCTTATACGCTTAAGCATAGTCAGGTGCTCAAAGAGAAAAAGGTAACATTCGAGATCGGGCCGGTCATAAACCGTTCAGCACTAAAAATGAGAATTCATCGTTCTCGTCCTGAGCTGCTGGCACCGATTAATGCCGCGATCAACAAAATGAAACAAGACGGGACAATTCAAAAAATTATTGATCAATATTTAAAGTGATTATTAGCATCTAGTTTGTTCTAATAAATTACTTAACAATAATAACTAATCACAACCTAATATTTTATTAGGTCGCGGAGCAAGTATCCTAATGACGAACCCTTTAGCCCAACCCCTTACCTTGCCTTGTGGCATAACGCTCTCAAATCGACTTGGTAAAAGTGCCATGACGGAAGGCCTTGCTGACAAATTTGACCGGCCTACTGAGCGACACAATACCTTATATAGGTCTTGGTCTAATGGGGGTACGGGTTTGCATATCACCGGTAATGTAATGGTTGATCGTCGTTACTTGGAACGAGCCGGTAATGTGGTACTGGAAGATGATAAATACCTATCCTTATTTGAAGCATGGGCAAAAGCCGGTACAAGTGCAGGAAATCAACTTTGGGTGCAGCTCAATCACCCAGGTAGACAGTGCCCCAAAATAGTTAATAAACAGCCCTTATCGCCCTCTGATATTCATTTAGACTTACTGGGGAATTTTGGCAAGCCCAAAGCCATGACTGAGGATGACATTCATAATGTTATTCAACGGTTCACAAGGTCGGCTGCACTGGTAAAAAAAGCGGGTTTTACCGGGCTTCAAATTCATTGCGCCCATGGTTATTTATTCAGCCAATTTTTATCGCCGCAAATAAACCGACGCACTGATCAGTGGGGGGGCTCACTTGAAAACAGAGCGCGTATCATTCGCCAAACCATTAAGTCTGTACGCAACGAAGTGGGGGCAGATTTCCCTATTGCGGTTAAATTAAACTCTGCCGACTTCCAAAAGGGTGGGTTTTCACTAGAGGACTGCGTCACCGTAGCAGGCTGGTTGGGTGAAGACGGCATAGATTTGCTTGAAATCTCAGGCGGCACTTATGAGCAACTTAGCTTAATGGGAGTCGAGCCGACGGAAGTTAGAGAAAGCACCCGCAAGCGTGAAGCTTACTTTATCGAATATGCTGGGCGTATTAAAGCGGCTGCAAAGATACCGCTGATGATTACCGGTGGCTTTCGAAGTCGTAGTGTTATGGAACAAGCCATTACAAATAAAGAGGTCGATATCATTGGCTTGGCACGTCCTTTATGTACTCAACCTAATTGTTCAGCACAACTGCTTCAAGGTTCGATTGATAAACTAGATGATTACGAACAAGGTTTGGTTTTAGGGCAGGGCTTCTGGGGAAATAACAGCCCCTCGAATATCATTAAAGCGATTAATAACTTTGGTCAGGTAGGTTTCTATTATTGGCAAATTATTCGTCTATCGGAAGGTTTAAACCCCGAACCCAAATTAAAAGTATTTCGTTCTTTTCAGCGGCACATTCGGAATGATTTTAAGTTGAATATGAAGCGCAAGTTTGCCTAATTTAGAATAGATTTTAGGCCAGATTAGGCATTTGTCGGCTTAGTGAGAACATGTGCAATGGAAATAAATACTATTTCAATCAAAAAATAAAAAATGGAGTATGTTTATGCTGTTCAATCCCAAAAAACACAATATTGAATATAAAGATCCAAAAACCCGTGAGCTGATGCAAAAGGTTATCGATTTCATGGAAAACAAGGGTCTTAAAAGTATCAAGAAAGATTGGCATGACAAAACCTGGAATCATGAATTTGTCGCGTTCATGAAAGAAAATCAGGTATTTGCCACCCTAATGACTCCTTCCGGTTATGGGACGGAAGAATCACGTTGGGATACTTACAGGAATGTATGTTTCGCAGAAATTACAGCTTTCTACGGCATTACTTATTGGTATACCTTTCAAGTATCAATGCTTGGTCTAGCCCCTGTTTGGCTAGGTAGCAATGAAGAGATGAAGCAGAAAACCGCTAAACTACTTCAGGACGGACATGTTTTTGCATTCGGCTTATCTGAAAAAGAGCACGGTGCAGACATCTATTCTTCTGACATGATGTTAGAGCCTCAAGCCGACGGCAACTACAAAGCTAATGGTGATAAATACTATATAGGAAATGGGAACGAAGCGGCTGTTGTTTCTACCTTTGGTAAAATGTCAGATACCAACGACTATGTATTCTTCGGTGTTGACTCAAAACATCCCAACTATACTTGCGTAAAAAACACCGTCAATGAACAGAATTATGTTTCTGAGTATGAAGTAAAAGACTACCCAATTACTGACGCCGATATAATGGAAAAAGGCCCTAAAGCTTGGGACAACATGCTCAACACCATTAATGTTTGTAAGTTTAATTTGGGCTTTGGGGCGATAGGGCTTTGTGAACATGCTTTTTATGAAGCCATCGACCATGCCGCGAACAGAAATGTTTATGGTAACTATGTAACCGACTTTCCTCATGTTAAGCGTTTGTTTATCGATGCTTATTCTCGCTTGTGCGCCATGAAGTTATTCGCCGAACGTGCGACTGATTATATGAGAAGTGCTTCGACAGAAGATCGTCGCTACTTGTTATTTAACCCTATGGTGAAAATGAAAGTGACGTCTCAGGGTGAAGATGTTATCAATCATCTTTGGGATATTATCGCTGCCAAAGGCTTTGAGAAAGAACCTTTCTTTGAAATAGCGGCGCACGAAATTCGTATGTTACCCAAGTTAGAAGGCACCGTTCATGTGAATATGGCGCTGATCATCAAATTCATGCAGAACTACTTCTTTAACTCAGCTGAGTTCCCAGAAATTCCTCGGCGTGATGATGTGGCAAATGATGACTTCTTATTCAACCAAGGCCCAACAAAAGGTTTGGGTAAAGTCCAATTCCACGACTATAACATCGCCTATGACAGTGTTGATCTACCTAATGTAAATGTCTTCAAGCAGCAAATTAAAGCCTTCAAAACCTTTCTTATCAAAGCGACACCGGATGATAAACAAGCTAAAGATATTGATTATTTATTAGCCTTGGGAGATTGCTTTACCTTGGTGGTTTACGGTCAGCTGATTCTTGAAAACAAAGCGATTAAAGGGATTGAAGATGAGCTAATTGAAGAAATATTCGACTTCATGATTAGGGACTTCTCTAAATACGCGGTGAATATTCTCACTAAACCGAGTAACTCAGAAACCCAAACCGAACTGGCTAAAGCTTTTATTCAGTCGCCGATCCCAAATGCAAAAAGGTTTGAAAAAATCTACCAAGAACAGGTGTATACCTTGAAAGGAAACTATCAAATGCGGGACCAAGAAGCTTAAACAGTTGATCTGACTTGTCTGGGGGCGTCAATGTTCTCATTGCAGATGATTTGGCCATGAGGCTTTAACGAATAAGGGCTAATACAGTGGCGTATTAGCCCTTATCAATTCTAGATTCCGAAGACACGTATTATGCGACCATGGCCTCCTTCATAGCGCGTTCAGCTACTTCTTCTAGCCAGGTTAAATCGACTGATTGATGCGCTTCACAAATAAACCAATGTTCGCGTGAATCTGGCTCCAGCATGACAGTGAAAAATCACACTCTAGCGATGAGTACTACGTAAGTGTGTAACGGTAATTTCGTGAATTAGTTAACTGTATTCTTACAAGGCTGCAAACGGCCCAA
>Ga0209825_1000159_pt1 | contig 69063 bp, 59 predicted proteins | sample EN8Hudsemesocosm_FD_184631 | JGI IMG/M metagenome (GOLD analysis project Ga0209825, IMG submission 184631) | Methane-oxidizing microbial communities from mesocosms in the Hudson Canyon - EN8B Hudson Canyon (SPAdes) (version 2) | ecosystem: Environmental > Aquatic > Marine > Cold seeps | place... | reverse complement strand
GCGGCCGCCATTTTAGCCAACTCATTACTGCCCGTCAGTCGTTGATAATAGGCTGCCATCAGATCGCCACGTTCGCCATCTGGAATGGGGCGTAAAAAATCTTCCCAGTAATCAGGAAAGATGCGGCTAGCGCCACTTTGATAGAGCCAGTCAAAGTCTTGTTGACGGCAAAGAAATACACCTCGCAACACTAAGCCCAGCACACTCTCTGAATGAGTTTGCGCATAAATTAACGCAAGCGTAGACCCCCAAGAACCCCCAAATAATATCCACTGCTCCACATTAAGGGCTTCACGAATACGCTCTAGATCAGCAACCAGGTGATCGGTGGTATTGTCCGTCAATTCAGCATGAGGGGTGGATCGACCCGCACCACGTTGATCAAAGACAATAATGCGGTATTTCTCCGGATCAAAAAAGCAGCGGTCGGCTTTACTACAGCCGCCACCTGGGCCGCCGTGAACAACAATCGCGGGAATGCCATCAGGGCTTCCACACTCCTCAATATAGAGTGTATGTAGATCATCTACCGCTAAACGGTGCGTTTTGTAAGGTTTTATGTCGGGATAGTGAATTAGCATGACGCTACCTTTAATCGCTAGACAATGAAGAGGCTCAGTACCCTACAATGCCACAAGTCCCTTATTGCGCCAACCGCAATCACTACTGACACATTCTGTCAGCAGCCTCCCGCTATGATACTGCTTCAATATGACTTAACGACAAAAAAGGGAATACGCAATGCCTGCAAAATTCATGAAGATGTATCAATTCCAACTGAACAATGAGTACACAAAGGGAGCCTTTCTAGAAGCCAGTGCAAAAATGGACAGCTTTATGAAAATGCACTCTGGCTTTGAGTACAGAACTCTTGCTCAGGAAGCCGATGGCCAGTGGTTAGACACCGTTTACTTCACAGATAAAAACTCGGCCGAATCAATGGAAGCCGCTTTTACCGATAGCGATGTCGCGAGTGAATTCATGCCCATGATCAATGGAGCGTCCGTGATGATTACCACTGCTGATATACAAACTTCGGCCTGTAATAGCTAGTCCAAATCTCGAAACATCATATTTGTTTTCAGCAAATTTAGACGTACTATGGAACCTATTCAAACTACCGACTGAGCTAAACTTTAATGCGCCGCGCCGAACGCCTATTTCAACTTGTGAATATACTGCGCAATCGGCGCGGTGCATTAACCGCCAGATACCTTAGCGAATTACTGGAAGTTTCTGAGCGCACGATCTACCGCGACGTTCAGGCGCTCAGTTTATCGGGCGTGCCTGTCGAAGGTGAAGCCGGTGTCGGTTATCGTATTCATCGCCATTTCCAGCTCCCCCCCCTGATGTTCGACCGCGACGAAGTGGAATCATTGTTATTAGGGGCCAGAATGATTAGGGCCTGGGGAGACAAACAAATGTCCAGTGCCGCCAGTAGCGCCCTGCAAAAGATACTCGCTGTATTGCCAGATGAACTGCGAGATTTGGACGCCGACGTGAGCATTCAAGTTCCCAATTATGGAGACAACGAAGCACTCACCGCACACAGTAAAACCATCCGCCAGGCAGTCCGCCTTCAGCACGCCATAGTAGTTAACTATCAACGCGCCGACGGTGAGCATTCCGCGAGAACCCTACTGCCTCTCGGCCTCGTATTTTGGGGTAAAGTGTGGACCATGATTGCCTGGTGTACACTGAGAGATGACTACCGTGAATTTCGTTTAGACAGAATTAAAGACTTGGTGGAGACAGACAAAGTCTTCACCACCCACAAAACCTGCAGCCTTAACCACTTCCTAAGCACCGTGAGGGACAACTGTGATGACAACAAATGATCCAACGCTACGGCGTTGCGAGTGGTGCGGCGAGGATGAACTCTACCAACACTATCACGACAATGAGTGGGGCATGCCGCTATTCAATGATGAAATTCTTTTTGAATTTATATTACTAGAAGGCGTACAAGCGGGGCTATCTTGGATCACCGTATTAAAAAGGCGTGAAAACTACCGAAAGGTATACGACCAATTCAATGCTGAGAAAATTGCCCGTTACACCCCCAAAAAAATTGAAAAGCTATTACAAAACCCTCAAATCATACGCAATCGACTAAAAGTGCAAAGCGCCGTTAAAAATGCCAAAGCTTATTTAGCCCTAAAAGACCAAGGCATCACGCTCAGTGATTTTTTGTGGAGTTTTGTAGACGGTGAGCCCATCGTCAACAAATGGACAAAAAGCAATCAAGTTCCCGCAACCACGCCAGAATCTGAACGCATGTCAAAAGAACTAAAACGAAAAGGCTTTAACTTCGTAGGCCCAACTATAACCTATGCCTTAATGCAGTCAGCGGGAATGGTAAACGATCATCTTGTCAGTTGTTTCCGCCACGACGAATGCAACAACTACAAAAATCTCTCCAGCGCAAAACGTAGATAAAGTAAAAAGCTGCGACTGACGCGCATGGTGTACAAATTTAAAAAGGAAGGGCTAAACCGAAGGGAAGATCAAACAACAATTACGAAGGCCTAAATAAAAGAGGTTTGCCCGAGGCCAAACAGCCCAAAGCAAACCCCCAACCAAGAATCAACGGCTATTACGCTTACGCTCATTCTCAGTCAAAAACTTCTTACGAATCCGGATAGATTCAGGCGTTACTTCTACCAACTCATCGTCTTCAATAAACTCAAGTGCTTGCTCAAGCGTATGGCGAATGGGTGGCGTCAGAACCAAGGCCTCATCAGTGCCTGAGGCACGAACGTTGGTGAGCTGCTTACCCTTCGTTGGGTTAACGGCCAAATCATTACTGCGAGAATGAATGCCGATAACCTGACCTTCATAAACATCTTCAGCATGCCCTTTAAACAAACGACCACGATCCTGCAAAGTGTAAAGGCCGTAGCTCGCCGTTTTACCCTTCATCATCGAAACCATCACACCATTTTGACGCTTGGCCACATCACCAACTTTTACTTCACCGTAGTGATCAAACACACTGGTCATAATACCAGAACCGGAAGTCATGGTTAGGAACTGACCACGGAAACCAATCAAACCACGAGAAGGTACAATAAATTCAAGCTTTACACGACCCTTGCCGTCGAGCTCCATGTTAGTGAGCTCGCCTTTGCGCAAGCCAAACTCTTCCATGATTGAACCCTGATGCTCATCTTCAACATCGATAACCACCGCTTCGTACGGCTCTTGCATCACACCGTCGATTTCACGACGAACAACTTCTGCTCGAGAAACCGCCAGCTCAAAACCTTCTCGACGCATAGTTTCAATCAGTACAGACAAGTGCAATTCACCACGACCTGATACTTTGAATTTCTCAGGGCTGTCGCCCTCTTCCACACGGAGTGCAACGTTGTGAATCAGCTCCTGCTCCAAGCGATCCTTAATATTGCGCGAGGTGACGTACTTGCCTTCTAAGCCTGCGAACGGAGAATTGTTCACCATGAAGGTCATGCTAACCGTAGGCTCATCAACCGACAGCGGAGGCATAGCCTCAACGTTATCAGGGTCACACAAAGTATCTGAGATACTCAGCCCGTCAATGCCGTTAATACAAACAATGTCACCAGCGCTGGCTTCAGGAGTATCAATACGGTCCAGACCTAAATAGCCTTTCACGTTTATGACTTTACCCTTGCGTTGCTTGCCATCGGCATCGACAACAACCACCTGCTGATTGGGGCTCAGCTTACCGCGAGTAATTCGGCCTACACCGATAACGCCGACATAGCTGTCGTAATCCAAAGCCGAGATTTGCATCTGCAAAGGCGCTTCGGGGTCAACATCAGGTGCGGGCACACGGTCAGCAATCATTTGAAATAATGGCGTCATGTCTTCAGCCAGCTCGGTGGCTTCTGGACCCGCAATTCCATTAATCGCTGAAGCGTAAATAATAGGGAAGTCTAACTGTTCGTCTGTAGCACCCAGACGATCAAACAAATCGAATACCTGGTCGATAACCCAGTCTGGGCGCGCGCCAGGACGGTCCACTTTGTTTACAACAACAATGGGTCGCAGGCCTTTTTCAAAGGCTTTGGATGTCACAAAGCGCGTTTGAGGCATAGGCCCATCAACGGCGTCTACTAGCAACAATACCGAATCGACCATAGACAATACACGTTCAACCTCACCACCAAAGTCGGCGTGACCAGGGGTATCAACAATATTGAAGTGATACTTGCCCCAGTTAACAGCGGTGTTTTTGGCCAGAATGGTAATACCGCGCTCACGCTCCTGGTCGTTGGAGTCCATGATGCGCTCAGCGCCTTCGTCCTTGCGTTCAAGGGTGCCAGATTGGCTCAGAAGCTTATCAACCAAGGTAGTTTTACCGTGGTCAACGTGGGCAATAATGGCGATATTACGAATATTCTCGATCACAATGATGGTCTCGTCAGTCGGCTAATGCGGACAGGGTTAATCAAACAGGCTTGGGCCACAGCTCCCACTTGTCAAAAGCAGTATAGGCGAGGTAGCGCAAAAGGCGCGCATTATACATGGCTAAATCTTAGACAGATAGGCTTTTACCACCATTCTGCCTATTTAAGCGCTGTAAGCTCGTGATTTTTCAAACAGGACTCTATTTCAGAGGCCTGCTTAGTTTGTAACCACTTACTTACGTTTCGGACTCTCCGGCCGGTAAACGCCGACATTGGAAAAACCAGCATCGGCCAAGTGTGCCGCGTGTAGCTGGCTCATCACCCCTTTCTCACAATAAAGTAGATATTGACGCTCTTGATCAAAAGAAGGCGCGGAAGTATTCAAAGCATAAAACGGGATTTTTTCTACCGTACAACCCTCAACATAAAGAGGCTTTAACTCCTCCTCCGTAGGATGGCGAACATCGACAATTATCGCACTGGCATCAACAACACTGAGCACCTCAACCGGCACAGTTTCTTCAAGGTCATCCATTACTTCGTCAATACCGACCATCTTGCGGCTGGCAACGGCCTTGTCTAGCACGGCGAAGTCAAACTTGTCTTCTTGGGCATTAATAACATCGCGCTTAGCCCGCGTGGTGGGTTTGCGCGATATTACACCGCAATATTCTGGGATATTTGCTGAGAATTCTTCGGTGCCAATCGCTCGGGATAAATCCACAATGTCGGTTTTATCCATCACGATTAGAGGCCGCAACACTAAGGTGTCGGTCACTTCATCAATCACACTGAGATTAGTTAAGGTTTGGCTCGACACTTGGCCTATGGCCTCGCCGGTCACCAAGGCTTGAATCTTCATATCCTCAGCAATTTGTGAGGCCGCCCTCAACATCATGCGCTTCAATACCACCCCCATTTGGGAGTTTTGCACGCTTTCCAAAATTTCAGTCACTACATCTTCAAAGGGCACCGTGACAAACTTAACTTTGTGAGACGCGCCATACTTGTTCCAAAGATAGAACGCCACTTCTTTCACGGCAATTTCGTGAGCTCGCCCGCCTAGGTTAAAGAAGCAGTAATGATTACGGATACCTCGCTTAATCATCATATAGCTCGACACAGTTGAGTCGAAGCCACCCGAAATGAGAGACAAGACTGGGTCTTGTGAACCCAATGGAAAACCGCCCAAGCCCTGTATCTGCTCCTCAATAACATAAAGCCGGTCATGCTTAATTTCTAGCTTCACGGTTATGTCGGGGTTTTTAAGCTTAACGCCTGCCGCATCACTGTGTTGGTTTAAGCCCCCGCCCACGTATCGCTCCACCTCTGTGGATGTGAAGTCATGCTCACCCGCACGCTTCACTCGCACACTGAAAGTCTTATCGGTCAAAAGCGGACCATAAACAGCCAAGGTCTTTTCAAAAGTATCGTGCATATCACCTAAAGGGTGATCTTTCACCAGGGCGAAATGCGCTATGCCTGGTACGTGAGCAAGCACCTCCATAACACGTCGCTTAATGGCTGGATCATTGTTTGAGGTTGTCACCTCAATTTTGTCCCACTCCCGCTGAACCTGAATCTTTTCCTCTTTGCTCAGCTCTGCACTCAAAGGAGCCAGCAATTCCCTGAGGTTGTCGCGCAGCTGCTTTATAAAACGCTTGCGTACAGGGGCACTTTTAATGGTAATTTCGGGGAACAACTTAACGATGAAATGCATGGAAACCTTCCGCTAGGCGGGTTTTTAGAGTGATTTAGGGTGTATAGGGCGGGATTATAGACTAAAACCTCAATAAACTGATGACTGAATACGCTTCTGAATGCCTGAATTTGCTTCATTTAAAGCCCAGCCCCCAATAAACGGCCGCGGAGACTGTTTCCTCCTTTAAAAACACCCCCTCGCTGCGCTTACCCTGGACTATTAAGACCCGCTTTATCGATTTTTACGAGTGTCTGAATGAATCTTTGTACCCAGCTTCAGGCTGCTGGAGATTAAGACCCCAGAAGATTATGCACGCTTTTGGTGCGGTACGAGATGTGCCGCACCAAAATGAAGCCTGCCTTTGCCACACTAAGGGGCGCTATTTCTCATAGGGCTCGAAAACTGCTTTAAAATGAAGACTTTGTAGTTAATCTACAAATCTCCAACAATGGCATATATTTTGCCCTATAATACGCAAAGCTTTTTACTGCTCTGATCACACTGAAATGAATTGACCGGCCCACAGGCCATTTTTGGAGGAATACTTAACATGTCCGAAAAGACACTGAATCTTATTAAAGAAAGCGAAGCTCGCTGGATTGACCTGCGCTTCACCGACACCATTGGTAAAGAGCAGCACGTTTCTATGCCCATCGGCGAAGTAAACGAAGAGTTCTTTGAAGAAGGCAAGATGTTTGATGGTTCCTCCATCTCAGGCTGGAAGGGTATTAACGAATCAGACATGATCTTGATGCCTGACGACAGTACAGCCATGCTGGACCCCTTCACTGACGATGTGACCATTATCATTCGCTGTGACATTGTTGAACCTACTACTATGCAGGGTTACGAGCGCGATCCACGCTCCATCGCAACCCGCGCTGAAGAGTTTTTGAAGTCTACTGGTCTGGGCGACACTGCCTTCTTCGGTCCAGAGCCTGAGTTTTTCGTATTTGACGACATCACTTGGGGCTCCGACATGAGCGGCTGCTTCTATAAAATCAACTCGGAAGAAGCCGCTTGGGCTTCTGGCACTACCTACGCCGACGGCAACATGGGCCACCGCCCTGGTGTGAAAGGTGGTTATTTCCCCGTACCTCCCGTCGACTCACTGCACGATTTGCGTGCTGCCATGTGTAATGCCATGGAACAAATGGGTTTAGATATTGAAGTACACCACCACGAAGTAGGCACAGCCGGTCAGTGTGAAATTGGCGTTCGTTTCAACACCTTGGTGAAGAAAGCTGACGAAGTACAAATCATGAAGTACTGCGTACACAACGTAGCACACGCCTACGGCAAAACAGCCACCTTTATGCCTAAGCCAGTTGTAGGTGATAACGGTTCTGGCATGCATTGTCACCAGTCTTTCTTTAAAGACGGCGATAACGTATTTGCTGGCGACAGCTATGCGGGCCTGAGCGAAACAGCTCTTTACTACATCGGCGGCATTATCAAGCACGCAAAAGCCTTGAATGCATTTGCGAACGCTTCTACCAACTCTTACAAGCGTTTGATTCCAGGTTTCGAAGCTCCTGTAATGCTGGCTTACTCTGCCCGCAACCGCTCAGCCTCTATTCGTATCCCTTACGTTCCATCTCCTAAGGGCAAGCGTATCGAAGCTCGTTTCGGCGATCCAACGGCTAACCCTTACTTGATGTTTGCCTCTATGCTAATGGCTGGTATCGATGGTATTAAAAACAAGATCCATCCGGGCGATGCAGCCGACAAAGATCTGTATGACTTACCTGCAGAAGAAGCCGCTAAGATTCCTCAGGTTGCTGGCAGCCTGCGCGAAGCTCTAGAAGCTTTGGATGCCGATCGTGAGTTCTTGACCGCCGGCGGTGTATTCACCGACGACGTGGTTGACGCTTACATTGAGCTGAAAATGGAAGAAGTTCATCGTGTTGAGCAAACCACTCACCCTGTTGAATTTGACATGTACTACAGCTGCTAATTAGCTGAGTTCAATGTGAAAAAGGCGATGCGCAAGCATCGCCTTTTTTTTACCTAAAATTTATTGATGTAGAGTGACTGCAGCCCTCGACGTTTCTGATAGACTGCCCATCACCCTGATCGGAGCACAGCCTTGACTGCCAGAAGCAATACCCAAAACTTCCGCGAACTTTTTCTCAACGACACCTCTTTACTGGACGTTCGAGCTCCTGTGGAATATCACAAAGGGGCCTTTCCAAATAGCACTAATTTGCCTCTTCTGGACGACGATCAACGCCACGTGATCGGCACACGCTACAAAGAGCAAGGCCAAGACGCCGCCATCGCCCTGGGATGGGAACTGGCTACCGACGAAGTGCAAGCTCAGCGTAAAAACATCTGGCAAGACTTCGCTGAACAACACCCTGAAGGCTATCTCTATTGTTTCCGAGGTGGACTACGCTCTCGAATGAGCCAAAAGCTGATTGCCGAAACGGGCATCCATTACCCAATGGTAGAAGGTGGCTACAAGGCGATGCGTGGTTTTTTGATCGACGAACTTGAGACTAACTGTACTAGCACACCTTTAATTTTAATCAGCGGCCGAACAGGCATCGGCAAAACTCGAGTGCTGAGTCACATTAAGCGCTCTGTCGACCTAGAGGGCTTGGCGAATCACAGGGGGTCCGCTTTTGGAGCAAAAATTAGCGAGCAGCCACGACAGATTGATTTTGAAAACCAACTGAGTATTAAACTGCTTAAACAGCGAGCCGAGCATCAGGGTCCTGTATTTGTGGAAGATGAGGGCCGTTTGATTGGTCGTATCTACCTGCCCGATGTGCTGCGGGATAAAATGCAAACTTCAGCACTTGTTACCCTTGAAACCACTCTCACAGAACGCGTTGATTTCGCTTTAGAAGATTACATTACCGACGCACTGCCTGAATACTACGCAGAGTTTGGAAAGGCTATTGGTCAAGAAAACTTTCGTTCGCAAATCCTAGATAACCTCGCTCGAATTAAAAAACGCTTAGGTCATGATCGCCACAAAATACTGGAAGGCGAGTTTTCAGACGCCCTGCAGGATCTTTTCAGCACGGGAAATGCCGACGGCTTCCGCTCCGGCATTCAACATTTACTGACTGAATATTACGATCCCATGTATGACTATCAGCAAAGTCAAAGGCAGGGCCGTATAATTTTCAAGGGCAACCATGAAGAAGTTATTGCCTGGGCCAATCAGCAAATGAACTCCTGATGCTTGCACCACCCGTTTACCAAGACCTGTTTTTAATTGGCGGAGGGCACGCTCATGTGCAAGTGCTCAACATGTGGGCTATGCAGCCTATTCCTGGGGTACGCCTAACTCTGATTTCGCCTCAAACAAAAGCCCCTTACTCGGGTATGTTGCCAGGACTGATCTCCGGACATTATCAAGAAGACGATATACATCTTGATTTGGCCCGTCTGTGCCAATACGCCGGTGCACGTTTCATTCAGGCCAAGATAGAAGGTGTGGATCTAGAAAACAAACGATGTCTAATTCAAAAACGAGCGGCACTGGGTTTTGATGCCATTTCATTTAACACAGGCATTACACCCGGTTTTTCGGTACCTGGCGCTGAACAATATTCGGCTCCAGTAAAACCAATTGCGCAATTCTATCCGCGGTGGAAAGAAATTAAACAGCGTCTACTAAGCAGTAATTTGTCCTGTAATATTGGTGTGGCCGGCGGCGGGGCTGCGGGTATTGAATTAGTTTTAGCTATGCAGCATGCCTTACAAGACAGTTTTCAGACACATCAATTTCATCTATTCCAAAAGGGTTTGGGTTTACCCGAAAATTACCCAGCCGCCTTTCAGAAAAAATTGGCGGCGATATTTAAATCGCGAGGTATACAAGTACACACAGGATCCGCCATTACCCGAATAGATGAAACTACCTCGTCAAACGGTAATCGGGACCTAGAAATCCAACTATCCAAGAACCAAGATAAATTAGACACAAAATTCAGTGAATTATTTTGGTGCACTCAAGCGGCTGCGCCAGCTTGGCCGAAAAAATCTGGCCTAGCATGTGATGTCGACGGTTTCATTCAAGTTAACCACGCCCTTCAATCTACTAGCCACAAGTTTGTATTTGCCGCCGGAGACATAGCTCAGCAGGAGAATGAAAACGTACCGCGAGCAGGCGTGTTTGCTGTGCGACAGGCGAGCACTCTGTTCAGAAACTTGCAAGCTTGGGTTTTACACAAACCTTTGACTACCTTTAAGCCTCAGGCACATTTCTTACGCCTACTAGCCTGCGGTGACCAGAGCGCCATTGCCTGTAAACCCGGAACAGGTATGCCCAGCCTACAAGGTCAATGGGTGTGGCGATGGAAAAACTCAATCGATAAAAAATTCATGGCGATGTTTGACCACCACGCTAAACCCGATATGCCCACGCTTGGTACCTCGACGTCGTTTACGCAAACGGTCAGCCCTATTGTCAGCGGTGAGCAACTTGACCCCCAGGCAAACCATGACAACACTATGCGCTGTGGAGGCTGTGGAGCCAAAGTCGGCGCCGACGTGTTGAGTCGAGTGATTCGTCAGCTCCAACCTTTTGAACGCAGCGACGTTCTCTTGGGTCTACACACCCCCGACGATGCCAGCGCCATCACTGTAGCGCCAGGGAATATACTGCTGCAAAGTGTTGACGTCTTTCGCGCACTTATCGACGACCCTTTCCTGCTTGGAGAAATAGCCGTCAACCACGCACTCAGTGATTTATTCGCCATGAATGCTCAGGCCCACAGTGCGCTGGCCATTGTTACCTTACCCTTTGCAGGAGAAGCCGTTGTTGAGCGTGACTTATTGCAAATTATGAGTGGCGCATTGAAAGTCCTGAACGATAATCAATGCACATTAATGGGCGGTCATACTTCCGAAGGCGCTGAGATGAGTCTTGGCTTTAGCGTGAACGGACTCGCCAAACCTGAGCACATCAGCCGGAAGAATACGCCACGTGCGGGCGACAAGCTTATTCTGACTAAGGCGCTAGGTACTGGCGTTTTATTCGCGGCTCATAGTCAATTACAAGCCGACGGGAGGTGGATCGAAGAGGCGACAAACAGTATGTTGCAATCTAATCGAGTGAGCGCAGAAATATTACACAGATACTCACTCAGCGCCTGTACCGACGTCACCGGCTTTGGTCTAGCCGGCCATCTTCTCGAAATGCTTGCACAGGATGAAGACAGCCAATCTGTATGTGGGGCTCGCATTACACTGAATAAGCTACCGCTTTTATCAGGCGCAATACAATGCTTGATCAAAGGCATATCTAGCAGCTTACATTCGCAAAACGCGCGCAATGAAGGGAAATTCGTCCTGAGTAATCATGAGCAAAAAGACGCTAATGGTTTGAGGGAGCTTCTATTTGACCCGCAAACATCGGGCGGCTTACTCGCGGCGGTATCAGCGGATGATGCGGATAATTGCTTAAGAGAACTTAAGCAATCAGGCTATCAATCGGCGAGTATCATAGGTGAGATTGTTGAAGGATCGAAAATACAGGTAGAACTCATCTAAGAAAAATAAGCGAATTTGGAACCCTATTTAGCTCAACTCACTGTCAAACTCCGCCAAAATATCAAGCGGCTCCATTTCATCACCATCCATGTTCTCATCCCAGTTAACGCCAATGAGTACCACATCTTCATGCATTCCAGGCAGCCACTCTTCAATGAACTCTTCAAGTGAAACGGGCACAGCCTTATAGATAGACCACTCATCTACGCAGTGCACCTGAGCGAATTCCGGCTGGGACCAAAATGGCATTACGTCAGATTTTTCGTATTTCTCCGAGGGGCATAAGGCCCATCCGTCGGGCCCTTCCAAGCCCCAGATGCAACCCTGGGCAATTGCCTCAATAATAAACCGATCATTGTTCTCTTCAGTGTTCTCGCTCAGGGCTTCCATAATACTTCCATAATTTAAAATAATAGGGTGTGACCATTCTGCTTCAGCCAATTTTGCGGCTGCTCAAAACCGGGGTAGAGCCTATTCACAGTCTTCCAGTATGCTGGGCTATGATTTAAATGCACTCGATGACACACCTCGTGTGCCACCAAATAGTTTACCACCTCAAGCGGCGCCTGCATGATCAACCAATTATACTGTAGCACACCCTCGGGTGTGCAATGCCCCCACTTACTCTTAGTCAAACGCAGTTTAACGCCTTTGATGCTAACGCCTAAGCGCTCGGCAAACTCTGCACTTAGACGCTCTAAATAGCCTTGCGCTTGCCTACGATACCAGGCGCTCATTAACTCAGCAGCCTGAACCTGACGAGGCTTGCGGGAGCGCCGCGATAGTATCAGTGTAATACTCTGTTCGTCGCCATAGTAGTCGGCCCGCGGACCATCGGCTAGACGCAAACACAGTTCACGCCCTAAATATGGCCAGAGTTCACCTTCAACATAAGCACGCACCGGCACCTCAGCAAGTCGCAGAGCTTGCTGAGCTCGTTTTTTTCGAATCCAACTTTGCTTGTGATTTACCCATTCGCGGATAGATTTTCTCGAGGTGCGAAGCGGTGCTGAAACTTTTACACCACCCTCGTCCACGGTGAGCGTCATCGAACGACGACGAGATAGCACGATATGGTAATCGAAACCTAGGCCCTCCGTATCCTCAATCACAATTTCGGTCGCAATTTCGGTCAAAGGACGATCTCCACAGGGTCTTCTCTAAATCTCATGTGAATCGGCCAAGCCCTTCAAATACACCAGCGTAAAATTTATTTTTCCTGAGTAACATAGCGTAAAATTTCCACTACCTGATCGTTACTAGTGGCCCAAGCTAAAGCCTGTGCGTCTACTTCTTTCAAGGGATGAACAATCGAGTCATCGTGTAAAGTGACGTATGGTGTACCCATCGCCGCACAGTAGCCCGCATCAAAAGCGGCATTCCACTGCTTATATTTGTCGCCAAAACGAACCACGACCAAATCCGCACTTTCTATCAAGTTCTTGGTTCGAATCAAATTCACTTTCGCCGACTGATGATCGCGCCAAAATCCCTCGCTCTGCTCCCGCAGATGATCACCCGCGGCATCGCTAGCTCCGTGGTCAGTCACCGCTGAAAAGAATTCCACAGGTAAGGACAAGGCTTTTGCTCCCTTTTCAATTTGAGCACGCCAATCAGTATGAATTTCACCCGACAAATACACCTTTAACATCAAAAACTCTCCGCACATTTAGATGTGCCCATTTAACAGGACCTCACTAGGTAAATCCAGCGAATCAAGCTCCACCATACTTTGTGGAATGGCTTTCGCCAACAGCGCGCATCTTGCAGAATTGCTCTCGCCCGAGACAAATCACCTGAATATATATTGAGTTTAGCAATAGAAATAAGATGCGATCCACAGTACTTCAAAATGTCATCTCGCAACTCCGCGTCTATCTCTGGACCTTGAGCATATTTATACAGGCGCATGCTGAAGGGGCACTCCTCCTTTGGCGGGGCATTAACACATGCTCGATTGTCAGCACAGCGAACATACATCACTAATACCCTAGGGCTATAAACGATCGTACTGAACAAAGCTATCTGAGACCATAAATCTTGATCTTCTCCCATGGGCTCACGCTCAGGAAAAACAAATTTTCCTCCCAATGCCCGACGATTCATACAAACGGAAGAGGTGATAAACGGAAGATCACCACTGGCGGCAACCGAAAAATAGTTATTCATTAGCCGGATATCACTTGAAGACGACAAACCGCGCACGACAGCATCTGAGTAGTGATCATCACCGTCCATCATTTGATAACTCGTGGCGTATAATCCAGCTCCCGGCTTCTCAGAGATCGACCGCGCAATTTCAGCCAGAAATAAGGGTGACCACAAATCGTCCGCATCCAGCAAAGCAACAAAGTTGTGACGCGCCGCCGCGATACCCACGTTGCGCGCAGCGGATACCCCAGCATTTTTCTGGCGAATGACGACAAGCGAAGCAATGTTTTGAGCTTCTAGTAGCTCCGCACCACCATCACTTGACCCATCATCAACAACAATAATTTCATCCGCGGGGTATTGTTGTGCCAATACGGTGTTAACAGTTTCAATTATATGCCGAGACTTGTTGTAGAGAGGAATGACCACTGTAAATTTCACTTTTTTTGCTGACATATTCATTACTCCAATTACCTTCAGAAAGAGAAATCGCGCGACGAACCGACAATTTTGGCATAGAAAAACTATTTTCCAAGCCTGCCAATACTTGAGCTTTAAACAGAGAGCCGTCAAATTCATTGGTCGCAAAACGATATCGTTCGCTTAATCCAATTTGCTCACTCCAGCCACGGCATTTCGAGTGGTACTCAAGAACCACGGTAGGCGTGCCCGCCAGATAGGCCAGTATTGAAGCGTGCAAACGCATACCTACCACTAATTTAAATTGGTGCATACGCTGCAATACGGCAATGGGGTCCGGTTCATAAGGGATATGCCGCACGGGAATGGCATCGCCCAGCATAGCTTTCAAAGTCTGATGAATCTTCACATCACCAAAACTTGAGTGCCCATTAAAATCCAAAAGATAAATCACTTCCCCTGTGGTCTGATAAATTGTACGCAGCGAATCTGCCAGGTCCTTTAGCAGTGCAGTTTGCTGAACTTCGCCTTGCGCTTCAAAAATTGGGCATAGACTTACGGCTATACCGGCTCGAGGGACCTCGCGAAGTGGGCGCACTGTTTGCGCCAACAATAGAGGCGCCAGGTCAAATGTAAGCATCAAATTTGCCCTTGGTGCGATAGACTTTGCCAGCTCATAACTGGCCGGATCACGAAGGCCAGTAAAACGACTCTCATTTAAGAATTTCGCACACGCCTTCTCAGCTGCAGTATTTTTAAAAGGTCCTAAACCTACACCCATTGCATAATGATTACTGCCACGACTCAAACGAAGCAAATGCCGTTTTATACTAATATCTTGAGCCGTATGAAATACAGAGCCGCCTCCAAATACCACACAGCTGGAATTGAAAGCAGCTCTATATTGCTGGAGGCGACGATGCCCTCGAAAGCGTTGTCTTGTCGACTGGCTTGGCGGAGTACCACCAAATCCGGTCAGCTGATGTGATTGCGAAGAACTTACGGTTACAGACTCTGCCTGAAGATATTTTCTTGCCCCCCAAGCCGTAGCGTAAAGAAGAGCGTCGTCACCGCTATTTTCCATTCCATAATAACCACACAAATATGCATCTACCTTTTTCATGTCATTACCTCACTTGTCGTAAAATCACTATTCATATCCCTTTCTTTCTCATCACAAACTCTCAACGAAGCTCCTAACCACAACAGTGCTGGCCAGTAGAGATAAGCTAGAATTTCCAAATTTTCGAAAAAACTGTATACGGTCAACACCACCAAAATTCCGAGTGCTGCTCGCGCGTCTTTTGAGCGCTGAGCCTTAACCAGCAAATACACCGACGTGATAAACAATGGAATTGCCAAAGACAAAGCACCCACTAAACCTTTCACAAATAGAAGCCCATACCAGCTGTGGTGCGTACCAATCATCATCCGCTCAACATATTTGGGACCTGGCTCAACAATACCGTGGCCCCATACAGGCGCCTCGCTGGTCCAGCGCTGTACGGCTAGATTCGCCAAGCCTCCGCGAACGCGGGTGGAGTCTGGCCGGCTTTCTTTAATTCGCTGATACATTTCCTGAAGCTGTTCAATTAACACTTGGCCTGGCAGCGCAACAATGACAAATGCTACTGCGGTGGCGAACAATATCTTAGGATCATGCAAGCGAGAAAATACAAAGACCATTGGCAAAATCGTAAAAAATATTACCCATCCTGCTCTGGATTGCGCCAAGCAACACATGGTGAATGAACCCAAAACACCTAAACATTTCCAAGTTAGGTTTCGCTCGTGAAGGCACAGAATCAACAGCATACAGCTCTGCAAACCTATGGCAGGGGACCACGGCGCAAAATACTGCCAGCGCGGAAGACCGGTTTCTGGATTAATACCAAATAATTTTAATTCGAAATATTCCGGACCAGGCCCTCCGACCACCTTTAGCGGTGAAACATAAATATCACCCGGAAGACCAACAATAAAAGCCAAGGCACTAAGGATTGTGAATATCAGGGAGTGCAAGCCAATCACACAGCACGCTCTAGGGATGATTGCTCGCTTTAATGGAAGTACAGCTCCTAGAGCGATGAACAAGGCGAGCAGTGCCCAGCCTTTAGCCCACCCGATAGTGGATTTGATTATTTTCGCGAGACCCAAGTCATAGTTTAAGTGACCCTGAACCAGCGCCAGCTCCATACTCAACATACCTAAAACCCAAACCCATACCAAAATAGGCAAAGGCGCATTTTGACTGTCTACATCCAGAAATCGGCGCAATAAATAAACCGAGAGAATTATCCAGCCAATCAAAGACCCGAGGATATACATCGCGCCTAATGCGTACGCAGGATAACTAAGAATCAAGCCATACCACACTAGCTTTTCTTCAAGAGTTGTGCGATCAAGTATTTTCTTTGACATACAATCACCAATCCGATGGTAACAATGAAGGCGGCTATAAGGGCAACAACACCGGCCAAAAGAGTAACGGGACTTGCGGCTTTTAAAGGTGTAGAAGGCGCAGTTAACATTTGAACAACGGGATATGAGACAAAAACGTCCGCTTTGTTCGCTTGTAGCTTCGCTGCTGCTGAAGTAAAAACAGCCTCTGCAAGTTGGTGCTCTCGCTCCAAACGCTCAAGCTCAACAGATTCACGCGACAATACGCTTAGCTGATCATTTAGACGTGCCTCTGTACGCACCAATTCATTAATTTGCGCGCCAGCTCCCTGGATTTTTGCGTAAGTGTTGATCAAGGACACAAATAACTCAGATCGTCCCGGGCTAGATTCAAGATCCATGCTATTGAGGGCATCGCCCAATTGCGCGCCCACGATAACCTGACCGCGAGAATTCAAAGCCGCTTTCGCAAATTCAAAACGCTCTCTCTCCGATACTACTTTCGGGTGTTCTTGCCCCCAGCGCGAAGTGTATTCACTGAGCTTGGAGGCGCTGTTGTCGAGTTCTCGTAGATAGCCGCGAAATTCAGCGTCGGTTTGTAGCGCAAATGCCTGCCCTGCTAGAGCTGGCGAAACACCCAGATCATTACCAAGTTGACGCGCAAAGAATTCCATTTGCTTGAGCTCGCTGCGTGCATACAAGCGCTTGCTCTTTACCTCAGCCGTTTGTTTCATATGTTGTTCTAGCTGTGAGTTTGATACCAATAGTGCTTGCTCTTGGAATCGTACAATTGCTTGACGAGTTCCGTGCAATTTCTGTCGATACTGATCTAGAACTCGCTCGATACTGTCGTCTCTACGAAGTGACTCGTCCGCACGCAGCGCTTCCAATTCAAGTTGAAAAGCATCAAAAAGTGCCCAAGCCTTTTTATTCGCAATGCCTGGGGAGTGCCCTTCTAACTTCAAATTTATAATGGACGTTTGCTCTATCAGAAGAATCTTTGGTTCCTTAAATGCAGGTTCTCCCGTCGCTAAGCGACTTGCGGCTTCTTTTAACACTGAACGACTTTTTAGTATTTCTCGGTAATTAACTCGGGGATTATAAGCAGAGCTTCCATAAGCCGCTTTGGTACTCGAAGAAACCTGACCAATGTTATCCAAGGCAAAGGAACTGTTGGAACCGGAACCCGGTAAGACAATTGACATTTCGCTGACATAGACCGGAGCTTTACTTAAATAAATGACAACAACGATAGCAATCGCTAAATAACACAGCAAAGCAACTAATGTGTAAGAAGACAGCAACAAAGCGCGAACATTGGCTCTAAGTATCTGCCAAGGGCTGCGTATCATTAATTGTTTTCTTTTGATGATAGCCATAGTTATCTACAACAACTTTAAGGGAGAAATAACTTCGATTAAGGTGCGAGCAATATCTCGAACATTAGAAATATCAGAGTCGTAACACGCAATCGCATCGTTTGGCATTAAATAAGGGTTTATTTCATCTCGGTGTGCCTGCCGCATTATCTGCTCAATGGATCGCTCAATAACTTGTACCTGGCCCGTTAATGGATTTTCACTCGCCAACACAACCTTTCGTGCCGCATTAGTCCACTGCGTACCACCCGTGCAATTCGCGGATACTGCCGCTTGTAGAAGGCGGCTACCATAAGGAAGACTGCTACTGAATTTTCCAACTGCCGCACTTGAGTTGCTCAGGGAAGGCACTACCAAATTTGATAAAAACACCCGAAAACCTTTGGGCGTGATTTGCGTGGGCCTAACCAACTGCTTCTGGAAACAACCCGTTGTTGGCACAATCACTCTATCGCCCGCAACCAGAGAAATATCTTGTACATGTTCACCGGTAAAGATCCCCGCCATGTTTACTTCTACTTGCCAGCCTTTACGCACCAGAATTATTTGATCAAGCTTTGCGTCTGGGCGCACACCTGATGCCGCGCGCAAAGCCTCAGACAAATAACGTGTAGGTGAATAATCTCCAAAGGCCGCCATACGCTGTTCCACCAATTGCGCTTGTATTTTCTCATTGATAAGAACCCGGCCTGGCTGAAACACGGCGCCCGACACATACACTTCAACAGGCGCCCAAAGTAAAACTCGTGCGCTGACCTTGGCCGTACGCGGTCTAAACATCAAAGCGCGCACCAAAGAGAGCTCAATCTTTTCGGACAGCTCTGGAACAGTCAGCCCCTCTGCTGTCAATGAAGGAATCAGCGGCAATTGAATGCGGCCATCAGGGTTCACAACATAGCGGCCGTTAAAACCATCACCATTTTCAATTTCCAGTTCAAACATATCGCCGGGGCTCAGTGGCATATCTAGGTCAAAAGGATTTTTCCCGGCTTGAGCATCAACGAAGGTGGCCAGAGTATTCAGTGGCTTATCTGCACGGTAATGAATACTTGTGGCAGTACTTTCCGTGCGCTGGCAATCGAAGTTGGTGGCAAATACAGTCGATACGGGCCCTTTATGACGTACCCAAACACCCTTCTCATCCTTAGTTCCAAATAGCTGATCACCGGGATTTAGGGGTGTTTGCAGAGCATGATGTTGAGTACAGGCAAGCAACAGCCCGCACAGGAATAGATGGGCTGAGATTTTCACCAATTGAACGACAATTTTCCTCACAGGTTCCGCTCCCTAAAACTCGATATTGATCTCTAATGGGAGGGTTATTGCAGAAGATGTGCCAAGAGGAATAAAAAGCAATAAGTCATTGTATTAATTGATATTTTTATTCAATTGAAAATAAAAAAGGACGTGATTTACACGTCCAGCATTTACGCATTTTGCGAAAACTCGCAAAATGGGAGTCACGCTTTATCGCTAATAGGCTCCTTTACCCGTCAACACCGCAGGTACGGTGGCAAATAAAATATACAGGTCCAAAAACAAGTCTTTCTCTTCGATGTAGCGTAGGTCTAGGGCCATTTGCTCCTCAAAAGATGTGTCTGCGCGACCCGATACTTGCCACAGCCCAGTAAGCCCTGGCTTGGCATCCAAGCGTCTGAATTGCTCTAGGCTATAAGCCTCTACTTCTTCAATCAGCGCTGGACGTGGGCCAATCATAAGCATGTCACCTTGAAAAACATTGATCAGCTGAGGCAGCTCATCAATTGACAATTTTCGGATCACCTTGCCAACAGCCGTTATACGGGGGTCATTAAACAGCTTTTTACAAACCCCCTCTCGATCACTTTGAATATTCTCAATATCCACGTATCGGGGGTCTGAAGGCTGATACATCGAGCGAAACTTATACATTCGAAAATGCCTGCCAAACAAGCCCACACGAGTTTGGGTATAAATCGCGGGACCTTGGCTGTTAATTCTTATCGCCAAAAAACTCAATAATAGAATAGGCGACAAAATCAGCAGGGCCAGAAAGGCCCCTAGTTGCTGAATATTTTGTGGGATACTCGGCAATACCCAAGTACGGGAAATTGCCTTGAAAAACTGGACTGGAGACGAGTCAGAAACACTAGACAGTGGCATGATTGTTACCTCGCTTGTCGAGTAAGAGATGCAATACAAACAGAGGATTACCAACGACATAACGATTAAATTTCTTCACTGGCTCTTGCGCCAACCGCCATACCCACTCACAACCCAACTTTCGTATCCACAGAGGTGCCCTAGGGATGCGACCAGAATAAAAATCAAATAAACCACCTACGGCCAAAGCACAACCTACTTTAAGCTGATGCCGTTTTTGTTCGATCCATGTCTCCTGCTGAGGGGAACCCATCGCGACTAAACAAATATCTGCCTTAGATTGATTTATTTTTCGTACTACATCCGCATCTTCGCTTGCTGAAAAGTATCCGTGGTGATGCCCAACCACCTTCAGACCTGGATATTGACGCATCAATTTTTCCGCTGCACGCTTCGCAACGCCCGGCGACGATCCCAAAAAGAATATTGACTTGTCCGTTCTACTTAAACGCTCGCACAACAGAGGCAGTAAATCGGTACCATTAACATTATCCAATAAATGGACGCCTTGAAATCGAGCGCCTAAGCGAACGCCAGATCCATCGGCGAAACTCTTATCAGCAGAGGACAAGACTTGTGAAAACTCGACATTATTCCTCGCTAGATTTATTGAGTTGACGTTAATAAAATTGCCGACTCGAACGCCCATTTTATTATTGGAATTTAGCACCCAGTTTACCGCGGCCGTCATTGTCGAATTGTCAACTCGAACGTTCTGGAGAATAAAACTATCGGCGGAGTATTTTTCCCTAGATCGGCTATAGAGGCCTGTTTGATTAACCATACCTGCTGAATTACTTTTCATAACTCTATCCTCTTGTATGTCACAAGAGATATCGCAATGTTTGTGCCAGCTTTTAGGCGCTTAATTCAGCTATATTGCGGCAATATTATTGAATTGAATTGCAAAAAAAGAATCTATTTCTCAAAATAAAAAATCATAAAATAATCACGGCAGAATTCTTTATATTTTGTATATTTCTTAAAATCGTAGGATATTGCAGAAGGAATAACTTTTAATATAGAAGGAGAAATCTTTAATATATAAGGAATAATTTTGAATGTGAAAACTGGCGAATACAAACACATGGCCGCCAAATTATTTTTATCCAACGTAAAAAATACAGCCAGGATAAAACCTACGAATGGAGCTGCCAATATTAACCCAGCTTACAAACCGGAAAACTACTCGGTATAAAATCATGGAACCAAAGCACATTTGCCCTCTATCAATTTTTTCTTTGGCCCCAAAAAATAAGTTTCACATAATTCAATACGCAATAGAACTAGCGCACGGAGAATACATAAGGTTCAGAACCCACTCTTTCCCAAATTCGATAATCGACCGCACTTGACTCCCCAAAAATTCCAATAGCTAATATAAGGGAATCTAGTGCATTGCCAACTTCTAGGTCGCTGGAAAAAAGCCCATTATTAGTCGAGGCTTTCAGCAAACAACTGTCATAATTGATGCTTACCAGTGAATCCACTGTAGAGAAATCGGTACACACAGAGAGTGAAATCCTCTGCGAATTTACGCTCTCCAAATCTACTTCTAGAGAAACAGTATAATTTGCCGCTAAGGTGAAGCCGTCTGGAACCTGAATTTCCTGTGTGGCACTTGCGGTGGCCTCTGGTTCGTCAACAACCGTCACCGGGCTAGGCTCTGCAGCCACAGTTACCTGAGTTACAGTGGACGGTTCAGATGTGGAGTCTCCACCTCCACCTCCACCTCCACAAGCTGACAGAATACAAGTCGCTAGACACAAATTTATTCTTTTCATATATTTCATGGTTCACTCCACCTATTGACTGAAAGTATTTTGTAATTGAGCCCTACCTTCCAAATACCAATCTCCGTCTTGCCCCCCAGCACTACTGATGAAACTTTGGAAATGAGGATAGGCGTATATCACATCCATATATTCTTTTGGATAGCGCCATTTGTTCGCTACATGTATCGCCCAGGGCATTCCATTTTCGGATAAGAAATATTGCTCCTGAACTCCATTTGAGCGATCGTCACGTCTGCCGAGATAGTCAATATTAAACACAGAGGTTGGCGCATGGTTCTTAAGATGAATTTCTAAGGAACGACCAGGATTATTCCCCAAGGCTGGGTTGTGGGGCTTTCCAGGTGTAGCGAACATAAAAGGGTCAAAAGGCGTAGTTGGCATCTGCGCCAATGGAATTGCATTAACAAATGGTACGGTGATTGAAAAATCCATCTGAATGCTCGAACCACAACCTGATTCTGTTCTATGATACTTACAGTCCTCACCCGGCGTTACGTAGTCCCATGCATCTAGAAATGCGATGAGTATTGCTTCGCTAGGGCCCGACTCTAAAGGCGATTCAGCTTGATCTGCTCGGTTTACCGTAAATTGAATTCGCGCTTCATCAATTTGTGAACGCAATATACCGGGTAAGTGAATAGCAAAGCCGTTGTGATAACTCGCCCCCACCGCGGCAACCTGCCCCAGCACGCGAATACGCCGTACCGCGCCATTTTTGGTGGATATGGCCGTGCGATAATGAATAACTAAATCGTTAAAATCATAATCGCCGATACTTGGCCAATTGTCTTCAAAGGCGAGTGTAGACCAAGAATTTTCGCTCGGATAAAACACAGTGGACACACCGGTTTCCGTCACAGTCACAGAATAATCTTCCACTTCGCCATCTGAGACACCGCCGGAAGCCTCAATCAATTCAGTTGACGAATACCGAAAGCGAGACCAAGTATCGCCTACCTTCGCACTTATTGGCACCGAATAAGTAATGACATTATTCCCTTCCGTTAAACTCTGCCCGCTAATAATTTTTTCGTCCGTATCGAAGACACCGTTTTGATCCCAGTCAATCCAAGCGTTCAAAAAACCACTACCGACGGCACTGACTTCAACTATTGAATCCTCGCCGACTTCAATACCACTCACAAAGCCCACGCCATCGTCATCGTCAATACCCGTTTCATCATCGGATAAAGGATGGATGAAACTATCGCTTTCGCTGTCCACACCCTCACCCAAATACAGCGTGCTGCCAAGCAGTCCATGTCGTGCGCCATTATTCTCAAGGCTCGAAAAGTAGGAATCAGGCGCATCTCCAAAATCAATATTGGATATTTCAACATCCACAATAGGAGCCATCGCACAACGTGCTCCGTCATTATTACTGGAGGAGGGACCATAGGCATAAAACTCCGCCAGGGGGGTTGCATCATTAACATCAACGCGAAAAATATATCCATCTGAATTTCGACTGATATACAGATGACCGTCCACATCGAAATACACAGCGCCAAAAGTACCGCTCTCTCCCACATTATTTAGAGCAGTATCTATACCCAATTCCACATCGATACGGTGCAACACTCCGTTGCGATCAACGCTGTAGGCGTAATGGTTAAATGGATGAAAAGCGAAATCGAAAATATTTAAAGAAAGATCATCGCCAGAAACAATTTTAACCGCACGTAAATAGTCTTCTTCCGACTCGTCTAGATTGTAGGCATATAAGCCATAACTAGACCCGGGGCGATAGGCGTAATATATATTGTCCTCGAGGGATATATCTCCCACATAAAAAGTAGCGTCTGGGTTGTTCGAAGTTTCGAGTGCACTCGCTTGATAATCTGTCCCTATCTTTACAAGCGTACCAAATTCTTTACTCCATGCGTATAAGTAATTATCGTGAAAATTGAACGCGATAGCGTTCAATTTTGAACTAGTTCCCATGTCCGAAGACAACAATTGATAGTGACCAGTCGCGAGCTGAACACCGTACAATTTAGCGACCCCACTTTGAACCAAGAAAGCCTCTGTAGGACAATTTTGAAATGGTTCTGCCGAGCTCACCGTCGCACATATGCATGCTGAAAATACCGTACTCCGTAAAAATACTTTCCTTAAATAATCCATTTATTTATCTTCCTTATATGATTAAACTACAGAAAATTCACTGTAACGATGGAGTGATTTCCGAATGAGTAAAGCCAGACGTTTACGGAAATTATCAGGTGTCAATTCAGACTGAAACATCAGGCGCTTCAATACAGCCAGGGAGTAATGACTGAGAAGAAATCGAAACTGATCTGTAAGTCCGGTTCGGTATTTTTCCCGTAGAGGGCCCGCACTATAATGACGAATATGGTCTTTTAAGAAGAAGTCGCCGTTATTATTCCAGCGCCGTGAAATTAATTTCAAACTCGGATTGTCTTTTGCAAAATGAATAATGTGGCCGTTTTCGCCCCAACCAACATCATCGGCCTTGGATAAGGGCAGGTCACTGTTCTCTAAAACTTTGCGAAAAAATTGACAGGCCGCTTCACTTTGTTTCGCAATTAGCACACCCGAATTAATTCTCTGGCTATATCCGCGAGCCATATAGAGGCATTTCCCCACCTCGTCCAAGGATTCAATGGGGGGGGCTTCCGGTCTAATTTCTGCATCAGCATCAACAAACAAAACCCACTGATAGCCCGCCTTAAGAGCCTCAATCATCAAGGCTACTTTTAACCAGGCACACTCCATGTCGAGCAATGAAATAACGGGGCGGTCTACCACTACATAGCGATAACCCTGTTTCGCCGCATAGGCTCGATGTGAATCAATATTCTTCTTATATTTCCAGTGATAACCATTAATGGCCACGGAAAAAACCAAGGTTTTCGCATGCATAGCTAACTCCCTACTCAATCTAAGAAATATTGGTATTCGAAAGAGCTATTGCGATAATCGGGCCAAGACCCTGTAAGCCACGTCAGATCTGGGCTATAGGTGAAACGGGAAAATGGGGCACTGCGATTATTTGCATTTTGCGAAATTAACGCTAATCTGGAACTATCAGACCTACAAAGCACAGCACCTTAATTTCCCCTTAACTCAACAATGGACCGCTTAGTGGATATCGACAAAGCCCGAATATTGTTTGTAGACGATGAGATAAACATTCTTTCAGCCTTAGAACGACTCACTATGGATTTGTCGGCTGAATGCCTATTTGCTAACAGCGCGGAAGAGGCCCTCGGTCTATTGGAGCACAGCGCTGTGGATGTTGTAGTCTCGGATATGCGCATGCCCGGCATGTCTGGTACGGAATTCCTAGGGGTTGTAGCCGACAAATACCCAGAAACTATTCGTATGGTACTCACCGGCTTCTCCGAGACAGAGTTAGTGATGAGTGCCATTAATGAGGGAAGAATTTGGGGTTACATACTCAAGCCCTGGGACGACAACCACTTGTTGCTCACACTAGAACAAGCCGCCTTCACCCAACAAGCCTTAGCGGAGCGCGCTTTGCTGCGCCGTACCGTGGCACACTACCAACAGCAGCAAAAAAACCACTTTATGGGCTTTGTTGGCAGCTCAGGCGCCATGCAGTTTGTGTACAACGCGACAGAGCTTTCAGCCCCCAGTAACGCCTCTGTTTTTATCACGGGCGCGAGCGGTACAGGTAAGGAAGTGGCCGCTGAGGCAATTCACGCCCTAAGCCAACGTAAGGATAAACCCTTCATTGCCCTCAACTGTGCCGCCATACCCTCTGAGCTCATGGAATCGGAGATATTCGGTCATGTAAAGGGTGCATTTTCTGGCGCTGTAAGTGCTCGTCAAGGTGCCGCTGAATTGGCCCATGGCGGCACCTTATTTTTAGACGAACTTTCGGAAATGGATATTGGCCTTCAGGCCAAGCTCCTGCGCTTCATACAGTCTGGCACCTTCCAGCGGGTGGGTAGCAGCGAACAGAAACAAGTGGATATACGGTTTATTTCTGCAACCAATCGCAATCCGCAAGCGGCCATTGAAGATAAAAAACTCAGGGAAGACCTTTATTATCGCCTAAACGTTATTGGTATCGCTCTCCCACCTCTAAACAGTAGAGGCAACGACGCCGTTGAAATAGCCCGGCACTTTCTGAAAGAGTTTAGCGAAGCCGAAAACAAAGTTTTCGCAGGGTTCTCAAGCCGAGCCGAGATGGCTTTGGTCAGCTATCAATGGCCCGGCAACGTTAGACAACTGCGCAATTGCATTCACAACGCAGTGGTAATGGCCAACGACCCACTACTCACTGAGCAACATCTGGCGGGTCCTCTGGGGCTGAGCCCAGATGAGATGAATGCGATAATAGATGACAGCCGACCCACATTAGAACTTGCAAATCAGGCCCTTACCTCGAACAATATAGTCAAGTTAGATACAGCACCAAACACCAACGGGTCCCCTATTACGCCCCTTGTTTCTGCCACAGCTGACGCGGTGGTACCTTTACACCTTGTGGAGAAAGCCGCTATCCAAAATGCCTTGGCACAGTGTAACGACAATGTCGTGAAAGCTGCTAGCCTACTGGATGTCAGCCCTTCAACCCTTTATCGAAAGATTCAAAATTGGCAACAGGCCGACAGCCAATAAACCTATTCTTATAACGAGAAAAGTCGCGATACGATTCGCAGCGTGCAAACTTCGTTTCGCCCAGGGAATGTCAGCGATAGAGAAACCTCAATTATTTCAAACACCTATAAATAAATTTCATTATTAGCACTGTTCTTGCAGTAACCAGGTATCGCCACTGGAAACTGCTTATGACTTTACTACCAAACATCTCAGGCTCAGCAAGACTTCTATTCCGCAATACCAGCTGGAGTATTATGGCAGAAGCCATGGCTCGAGCTAGCCGACTGATCACCCTCATCGCGCTGTCATGCTATTTAAATACGGCAGACTATGGCACGGCGATGCTCGCCTTAGCGTGCCACGAGATACTGCGTGTTTTTACCCGCATCGGCTGCGGCGCAAAAATCATTCAATGCGCAGATCAGGATCTGGACGGCTACGCCCGCAACGCCATAACTCTTCAGTGGGCAATCTGTATTTTTCTCACACTCTGTCAAATTCTTGTGGCCGAGCTCATAGCCTCTTTTTACCAAAATTCGGCGCTAACAGACCTTCTAAAAATCATGGCCCTCGCTCATCTCTACTACCCCATAGTGACCATCAAGGTATTTTTACTTCAACGAGAAAACAGGATGCGCTATTTCAGTATGGCCAGTGGAACCTGCGTGGCGACGGAAAATCTGTCGGCTGCAATCTTGGTGTTTTTGGGCCTTGGGGTTTACGCCGTTGCAATCGCTAAAGTCATTGCCGCAATACTTTGGGTAATTCTCTTTAGTCTACCCAAGGTACAGGGTATTAGCGCCGGTTTCGACAGAGTAATCATGCGCTCACTTTTAAGTTACTCAGGAAAAATATTATCTACGGAGGTTGCCAAGACGTTTCGCCAACAGGCCGACATGTTACTCGCAGGAAAGCTGTTGGACGGCGAAATGTTTGGTCTTTATAGTTTTGCAAGAAGTGCTGGCCTTGGCTTAAGCCAGTCTTTAAGCGCAGCATTCATTGGCGGGCTCTATCCTTACCTCTGCCAACAAAAACGAACTAAAAGTGACAACACTGGTTTAAAAAATGTACTTATCGCCTGCACTTGCGTAAGTCTCATATTTGTACTGCAGGCTGTACTGGCTCCGATCTATATTGGTTTAATTTTTCCAGATCGTTGGTCTGATGCCGTAATACTCGTAAGTATTCTATGCAGTTGTGCAATACCGCTACTCATAGTCGATACACACTGCGTATGCCTACGTGCTAAAAACCAGCCAAATACTGAATTGGCAATAATGCTCTTAATAGGCCTATTTACATTTCTTTCTCTCTACTATTACGCCCCCCAAACGCCTATGAATTTTGCCATAACGCTTTGTATTATTTCTTACCTATACCTCCCATTTTTGTTTATTGCATCCAAGATAAAAGCTATTTCCATAAAAAATAGACTGCCTTTAACCTTTCTAAATCCCGCTGGAGAATAAACCATGATAAAGCCAATGAATTTTCCTGTTATATCCATTGTTGTTCCTATGTATAACGTGGAGTCATACATAGGAGACTGCATTCAATCCATATTGAAGCAAACCTTCCAACAGTTTGAAATAATATGTGTAAATGACGGATGCACCGACAATACCCTAGCGGTTCTCTCGCAGTTTGAAGACAATCGAATTCGAGTGGTTTCACAGAAAAATCAGGGTCTATCCGCAGCCAGAAATACAGGTATTAATCTCTGTCGGGGACTATATATTGCACTATTAGACTCTGATGATTTTTGGGCTCCGGAAAAATTAATTACCCACTACCAACACCTCAGCCAAAACATTAACATTGGCGTTAGCTATTCTGCTTCTCTTTTTGTTGATGAGGCCGGTCAGGAAATAGGTATCGGCCAGCACCCACAGATCAACAATATCAACCCAGAGACCATACTCTGCCGCAATCCCGTGGGCAATGGTTCTGCGGCAGTGATTCGAGCCTCACTCTTCCGTGACGTAGCGCACGTGAGATGGATCGGCGGCGAACGTCGGCGCTGCTATTTCGACGAAAACATGCGGCAGTCGGAGGACGTCGAATTTTGGTTGCGCGTCGCCTTGACTACCGACTGGGTGTTTTCAGGAATAGAAAAGCCACTTAACTATTATCGAGTCAATAATCAGGGTTTATCTGCCAACGTTGAAAATCAACTAAGCGCTTGGCAATATGGAATCAATAAAAATCGAGCTGGAAATGAGGCTTTTTTCAAACGCTGGTATCCGCTGGCCAAGGCCTATCAACTGCGCTACCTAGCACGAAGAGCCATTCACTCTGGGGAGGGTATATCCGCACTAAAACTGGTAAACCAAGCGCTTCTGTCCAGCAGCGTGATGTTAATTCAAGAGCCAGGGAGAACCGCGCTCACCTACCTGTGTGCGCTGCTCTCCCTGCTGCCGAGAAAGGCTTATCATGCCCTAGAGACAGCCGCCATCCGCGCGGGGCTTAAGCAAGAATCTACTGCCTAGCTTCAACGCGTTGCTCAATAGGAAAAATTAGAGTAAAGCGGGTACCCACACCCACTTTACTCTCTACTTTTATTCTGCCACCTAAGTTTTCTACTATACCGTGGGACACCGATAAACCCAGGCCGGTACCTTCGCCCAAAGGTTTATTGGTAAAAAATGGGTCGAAGATCTGTGGCAGAATGTCGTCGGGAATACCCTTTCCGTTGTCTTCAATGCTCACTCGGATATCATCCCCATAATCGGAGCGAATTTTAATAGTGCCCTCCGCACCAATGGCGTGACAGGCATTCATTATAATGTTGATGAATATCTGGCCAACCTCACTAATATTGCAGTAAATGGGAGGTAAGGGTTTTAACTGAACATCCATGGTACATTTATATTTCAGTTCATTATCGAGAATTTTTAAGGCGTCGTGAATCGCTTGATTAATGTCGACATCAGCACGATCACCAGGGTTCGTTCGTGCAAAAGTTTTCAGGCTGGCGACAATATCACGCACCCTCTCTAAGCCACTTTGGACTTCGGTAAATATGAGACGAGTATCATTAACCACATAACCTATGTCTCTTTTGCTTTCTTGGATTTCTTTGAGTTTGTTCGCAATCGCCAAAGGTAAAGGTTCATCAACTGCGACTAACAATGTTGTTAGCCCAATATACATTTCAGCGTATTTATTTAGTGCATTAATATTACTGGTAACAAAAGCCAGAGGGTTATTTATCTCGTGCGCAATACCGGCAGACAAGCTACCCAATGAGGCTAGTTTTTCAGTTTGAACTAGCTGTTCCTGCTGGGCCATCAAGGTAGCGTTGGCCTCCACCAAAACTTCATTCAGCCTATGGAGCTCTCGTGTTTTCTCTTCCAATATTGCTTCGGCGGCATGGCGTGCTGTTTTTTCTCGCCGGTAGGCAACTTCAAAATCACTCTGTTCGCTCATAAAATTCCAACTCAAATGTGCAATTGTCGTCTCCGCGATGCATGCAGGTGGAATGAATCAAACTACATTCACTATTAAAGTGCTTCGCCGCACCCTCGATTAAACCTTCGGCTAAAAAGCACAGTTTTTTACTAGAACGATAATCGATCGTTAAACCATTTTCCCCCCTGTCTTGGTAATTGAAACTCGGCAAACTACTATCCGGATATAATTTTCTGAGCTCTACATGTATACGGCGATCAATCGATAGCAAAAATGTTTTTAGATTATCAACCTCGAAAAAGCCCGGAAACATAACGGCCAAACGGAGGAGCATATACTCCCCATAGTTCCGAAGGAGGAATTCTACCGGTATCTCCAATCGCCTTTCCAGGCAGCTCAAAATTTCATTCAGCTCAGACAGTTCATAGTTGCCACCGGAGGTGTAAGCCCCGCCACTGGGCAAATCAGCCTCTGCTAGCACCGAATTCAAGAATGCCAAGCCCTGCTGCTCTTCCAGCATGTCGACTAACAAGGTGAACACGATCCCTCTCAATTTGAGCTCCTTTGCATTTTACTGGAATACCCTTACCAACAGTGTAGACTAATGATGCAACCAAACGCTGAATGACTCACGGACTGTATCATCGAGGCCAACACAAGAACTGTGACTAATACTCCGATTGCTCCAAGCTACAACAATATCATTGTCATCGTCGATGATGAACAGCCAATGCTCAATGCTTTACAACGCTTGCTGTTCGATTGTGATTTCACCCTCCACTGTTTCGACAATGCTAAAGAAGCCTGGGAGTTCTGTCGTAACAACACAGTGGCCGTAGTGCTCTCAGACGTTCGTATGCCCAATATGGACGGTGTTGAGCTCATGACCCTAGTCGCTAAAGAACAGGCTCTCAGCGAAAGAATTCTCCTTACTGGCTTCGCAGACATGGAAGTAACTGTGGAAGCCATAAACAAAGGGCGCATTTCGTTCTATATAGATAAACCCTGGGATGACGAGCGCCTCATTCGAATTCTAAATAAAGGAGTCGAAAGCGCCAATATACGCTTTCGCAATGCCTACCTTGAAAAGCTCACCCAGGCACAAAATTCAGAGCTGAAGCAGTGGAATGAAACTCTTGAGGAGCAAGTAAGCTCCCGCACTGAGAAGCTCCGCAACAGCTACTTAAGCGCAACACAAGTTCTAAGCTCACTCATTGACCGTCGCTTAAGGGATAGCCGCTTCAACAACAATGACATTGTTCGACTAGCCCTGCGTATAGGGCGAAAATTGGCATGGCCAGAAGACGCCCTACAAGATTTGGGCATGGCAGCAATGCTCTGTCAAATTGGCAAAATTGGCTTCAGTGACGCCTTGCTTAATAAACCTCGGTTGAGTCTAAGCCAAGATGAGTTGAGTGAATTTTCGCAACACCCCAACTATGCCGCCAGCAGTCTCGCTTTCGCCCCCCCACTCAAGCACATTGCCATCACATTAAAGCAACACAGAGAAACCCTAGGCGGCCAAGGTTACCCGTCGGGCTTGCATAGCGATGCGATTAAAGAAGAAGCGCTCTTGTTAGGCTTAGTCTGCACCTATGTTGAGCTATTAAATGGGCAGTATTTTGAGCGGGCGCTCACACACGGCGAAGCAATTGAACATTTGCAAGAGCTTAGCGACAAGCACTATCCAAAGGCTATGGTTGATACCGCCTGTGTGATACTTGACCAATGGCAAGAGAAACTCGGTCAACTTGAAGAAAACTGCCTGCCTGCCAGTCAACTAAAAGCCGGCATGATGCTTACGAGAAACTTGTACACTCCCAGCGGTGTACTGGTTCTGGCAAAGAACAAGGAACTTACGACGGGCATCATCGCCCATCTTTTAGCGCTGGAAAAGAACCTTAAGTTCGAAATTGACGCCTACGTAGCACCCGAGCCACATTAGGCATTAGCTTGGCTTAGAATGTTTTACTACCGCCATTGTTAAGCGCGAAATACAGCTCAACTTTCCTCGCTCGTCTTCTAGCCGAATGTCCCATACTTGGCTGGTGCGGCCCTTATAGACTAAGAAAGCCGTGCCAAGCAGTAGACCCTTTCGAACACCACGAACATGATTAGCATTCACCTCCTGACCCACGCAGTAATATTTGCTAGTGTCTACCACGAGATTAGCTGCGATACTGCCAAGGGTCTCGGCCAACACCACATTGGCTCCTCCATGAACCAAACCCATGGGCTGGTAGGTACGCTTATCGGCAGGCATGGTTCCCCGAATGAAATTACTGCCCACCTCTGTGATCTCGATACCCAATAGTTCACACACAGTATCTTTATGAAGCGCATTCAGATCTTCGAGTTTAATGCTGTCTTCATCGTACCAAATTGACTCTGTCATAATAATTCCAAAAAAAATTAGCCGAAATTCTTATCGGCAACAAAAGGATTAGTGGCGCGCTCATGACCAAAATTAGACATTGGCCCATGACCTGGAATAAATTGCATATCATCGCCCAAGGGCCAAAGTTGCTCTGTAATAGATTTCACTAGGGTATCAAAGTCGCCGCGCGGAAAGTCAGTGCGCCCAATAGACCCCTGAAACAACACATCCCCTACCAGTGCGAGTTTCTTCTCATTATCGAACAAGACCACATGCCCTGGCGTGTGCCCCGGGCAATGACGAACACCCAATGTCACATTACCCACACTCACACAGTCATCTTGATACAGAAAGCGAGTCGGCTGAAAAGCCTCTACAGGGGGAAACTGCATCATCTGCGCTTGCTGCGGCAACTGATCGATCCAAAACATGTCGTCAGGGTGCGGGCCTTCAATCGGTAAATCGAGTTCTTTTGCCAATTCAGCCGTACCTCCCACATGGTCCAAATGACCGTGGGTAAGGATTATTTTTTCGAGTACTGTGCCAGTCTCTTTTACCGCTTGGCGTATACGATGCAAATCGCCACCAGGATCAACAATGGCAGACTTCATGGTTTCGTCACACCACAGCAAGGTACAATTTTGCTGATAAGGTGTTACTGGGATAATGCGATACTTCAACATGATAATTCCAATTATGAACTCGGTGGGAATTCGGCCAGAATTTGGCGAATGGATTGTTTGATATTTTCGTTACGCTCTGAGGGTGACTGATCAGGCTTCAGCATTTCCTTCAATGCGCCGCGCCAAACAGAGTGCAGGCTTTTAGGATCAAGAAAATCCACGATCACGGTACCACGCTCATATTTTACCACGCCTTTTTTCGAGACGGCGGTGAGCGGGCAGCTTGCACAAGGTTTTACACCTCTGTTGTAATCAATGAGATATTGTTTATCGCTGCCCAATACAAAATAGCTCACTACAATATCAGCCTTTTGGGCCTCGCTACTGTAGCTAATATTGCGGCTCGTAAAGGTTTTCTCCACCGCCAGCTCTATTCTGTTGTTCGTTAGGTCATTCCCTAGGGGGTTAAAAACACGCAGCTTCTCCCGACTGAGGAAGCGGTAATGGCTAATGTCCGACAGAGGCGCATTAGGCTCATAGCCCACCATTGGCGGTGTGCTGCCGCAGCCACTCAAAAAAAGCACCGACATCACTACCCACATAAAAACGCGCATTTCACCCATAGAGGTTCCACCGTCCAAATAAGAAAACTCACCGATTTTAGCTGAATTAGCCTGAGCTTGCACCATCAGCTACAATCGGCAGAATCACTCAATCAGGTTTACACCTTTCATGCATAAAATACTCAGCCGCATATTACTTACGCTAGTGATATCAACAGTACTCTTGCTCAGCCTATTGCCCGAGTTAGCGCGTTGGCAAGCTATACGTGCCCTGTCCGCTCAAGGCATAGATCTCGAGATCGACTATTTGGGTCTGGCGCTTCGAAAAGGCGAAGTTTCAATCGACGGCTTACGCATAAAAGACCAAGATAATCTGGACATTTCCCTTGCAACGCTCAACTTACAACTACGCCTGCTGCCGCTTCTAGATAATCAGATTGAGATTAGCCACCTCAGCTTGCATGACCTAACAGTCAAACTGGAAAACGGCCAAGAAATTGGCTTGGGCAGTATTGAACTCAAGGGTGATATTTCGGTTCTATTGCCCGATACTTTTGAAGACCAAGCGAATAATGCATTATCGTTAGAAATACTAGAAAGCCTCAAGTTCAATAAGTTTTCTTTCACCCGCGAACTTCAATCTATTGTTCAGCTCGATGAGGGAGAAGTTCACAATCTGCGCATAGAACTCTCAACAGGCACAAACCCAAATAAGTCGTTTGCGTTAAGTCTCCAAGATGTTGAGCTAAGAGATGCGCGTATTTTTAGTATGGAGCACTTGGATTCCTCGCCCGCTGAAAATTTTTCTGAGCATGTTTCTATTGCAAAGCTACACCTCCATAAAATGGCTTTCAAAGAAATTGGCGACGAGGGAAAAACTCCCAGAGAGCTATCTATTCAGAGTCTCGAGCTTGGCGGCCTGAACACATTGCTATTGAAGATTCCCCAGGTGAAATTGACCGAGCAAAGCAACAGCCCCTTTCCTCTAATAGATATTATTAAAACCCTCCAGGCACCTGAAGATTCATCCGCAAATCAACCAGCAATTTCGGCTCCACAAGCTCCACTATTATTTTCACTCGAACAGCTAAATATTTCTGATAATAGTCGATTCACCCTGATCGATACCTCGCATGCGCCTGCCACATCAAGAAGTGTCGAAGAAATCCTTTTACAAATCAACAATATTGATCAAGCAAACCCGAGTGGAGCAAGTGCCTTCTCCCTCAAGGCAAAATCTGGCGATTACAGCGAGTTTTCGTTTAAAGGAGATATAAAACCGTTTTCCGAATCCGTTAATTTAGCCATAACTGGGCAGGTGAAATCATTCGACTTGTCACCACTATCAGCTTATGCAGAAGACTCCGCAGCACACAGAATAAAAAGTGGCCACCTAAACGCTGAGCTAGAGGGCACTATTATTGACAATAATATTGATGTTCAGGTACTGCTCGATCTTCGTAAATTTTATCTGGAAAACTTGGAGAAAAATGAACGCCCAAGCGAAGCCGAAGGCAGCTCAATGCCTATAGCTAGCGCATTAAACCTACTCAGAGACAACGACGATCGAATTGAATTTAAGTTGCCAATTAGTGGAGACGTAAGTGCGCCGGACTTTTCTATTCAATACATTCTTGGCATCCTCGCTAGAAAGGCAATTACAGAAACCGTAATCAACTATTACACACCCTTTGGTTTGCTAGGCCTTACCTCTGCGCTTGTGAACTCAGCAACACAACTGCGCTTGGAGCCTGTTTCCTTTGAAGCAGGCCGGAATACGCTCACAAGTGCTGGCGAAAAAAACATTGATCGATTGGCGGGCTTGCTCAGTAAGAAGCAGTCGTTAACTTTAACACTTTGCCCAGTCAGCACCGGGGGCGATTGGCGAAAACGATTCAAACAACGAGAGAATGCCGAGGTGAGCGTCACACAAAAACAAGGTGAAGAACTCGAAACTCTTGGTCTTGAGCGAGGCTCCATTCTCAAAAACAGCCTAGTGAAGCGAAATGTTCCCGCAGAGCAGATAGTAGTGTGCAAGGCAACAATTAAGCAAAACGTAAATAGCTCTGGGTACGTGAATATAGAGCTCTAAGTAGACACCTCGCCAAAAGGAGTTACACGGTTTATGGGAAAAATAAACATAAGGGATAAGTTTGACTTATTTTCTGAGGAATGGACCCCAAAAATAATTGCTCAATCTAACGGGCAGCTCGTCAAGATCGCCAAGGGCAGTGGAGAGCTAGTCTGGCATCAACACGAAAATGAAGACGAACTATTCCTCGTTTTTAAAGGCCAGCTAACCTTACAACTTCGCGACGGTAACATTGAGTTGTCACCGGGAGAAATGTATGTTGTTCCTAAAGGGGTGAAACATTGCCCTTACGCCACGGAGGACACACATTTTATGATGATTGAGCCTGCCAGCACAGCGCATACTGGCACCTTGGAAACCGAAGTCACGGTATCTTCAGACAATCAAGAATGGATATAGCTCGCGGAAATCTTACATGGCTTTGCTAAAGACAGTTTGTTTTGCAACTAAGCCACTCTACCAATAAGGAAATAACTACATGAGATGCAAGGGACAATGACGAGAGATATTGGCTTAGATAACTTCAAGTTTATTCTGATCGCGGTGGTTGTAATTGGTCATTCAATAGAGCCAATATTAGCTCGATTTGAATGGCTTAAGGTAATCTATACATTCATCTATCTATTTCATATGCCAATGTTTGCCTACGCCTCAGGGGTAGTTTCAACAAAGGTGCTCGATAACCGAGCGATAAGCAGTATCGTTCGAAAGCTAATCATCCCCTACATCTCACTAGAGATAATTTATTCAGTCTTCGACTTCTATCTATTTTCAAGAAGTACTCTGAATATTTCTCCCTTAGTGCCTTATTGGATTCTGTGGTACCTATTTAGTTTGGTACTGTGGCGACTGTTATTGCCATTTTTTAACCAATTTAAGTTTCCAGTAGTACTTGCTCTTATTGCCGGCTTGGCATGCGGGATAAATACCCTTGACTACAATTTGTCTTTTTCACGAACATTTGTTTTCTTGCCATTCTTTCTAATCGGGCACTACCATCATTCAACGATTGTTAAAATATTGGATAATTATAAATTTCGCTCGCACGTCGGCGCTGCGTTTATATCCTGCTTATTTGTCGCGCTATGGTTTATTTCCGAAATAATCAATATCAATTTTGGCTGGCTTTACGGAAGTCGATCTTACTCAAGCCTAAATACAAGCTGGGAACTAGGCGTGCTATATAGATCGTCGATGTATGCGCTTGCATTTATACTGGGCTTGGCCCTTTTGGCGCTCACACCGAGAGTGTCTAACGCTTTTACCCGATATGGTAAAGACTCACTTTACATCTATGTATTACACGGCTTTGTAATGAAGGGCCTGATCGCATTGGGGTTTTATAATTTCATTAATGAAGACTATAAAGCTGTCATCTTCATATTCTCGTCACTGATTCTACTTCCAATTCTTAGCTCAGGAATTGCCATTTGGTTTGGCAAACAACTGATGAACCCTCTTCGGATATCCCCTAAGAAGGCTCGCTGAGATAATTCTTAAGAGTCTCGGAAGCCATTGATCCTTAGGCTAGTAAATAAAAATCCTGAACGGCACCTAAGAAGCCCTAAAACGGAGTTCCAAAATCTTGCTGACAAGATGTAGATTAACTATGAATCTGCATCAATCTTGGCCCTGAGATCTTGCTCAGATTTTTTTAACAGCCCTTCTACATCCTTAGCCCGCTCCATAGCCTTTAGTTGATGCGCCGGAATTACACCGCTCGGCTTTTCTGCCTCCACCTTTACATCACCCGCACTAGCATCCGAGTCTCGCTCAGAACACGCGACTAAACTGATCAGCAAAGCTGATAATAGTATTGTTTTGGAGATTGCCATTTTGTAGCTCCCATTATTTAGTTGGTTTTTTTTCTATTACATCATAAGAGTAATACTTCCGTCGATATTCACCCGCGGCATTCGAATCTATCTTCATTGGATGTTTTATATCCTTCCAAGCCGTTATTTTTCCGTTGATATTAAGTCGAGGAAATTCCAAATCACCGGCGAGTTCTACTGACACAAAATCAGCCAGTTTTCTCAGGCTATCTGCCTCGCTTACATCCAAGGTCAGCAAGGCATTGGTTTGTGTTGAGAAATAATTATCCACAAGCTCGAAGTGGCGCTGATAACAAGCGGCCAAGTACTGATCATCTTGAAGGCAAGCCACGCCGAAAGGGCCAAATACCTGCCCAAAACAGCGTTCTAACAAAGGGTTAATGACTCCCTTACCGCCCTCTTTCGCCAGTGACATTTTTTCAAGTAGCGTTTTAATCGACGGTAGCCATAGCCTCAAGTCTCTTTGTAAATAGATAAATCTAGCTTTGGGAAATAACGCGTGCAGCTGTGGAAATTCACTGAAAGCGGGTGTATCGGCAATCACCTGTGCCTGTTCGACTGCTTCCCGTGTAAACGCAGTATGTGCCACTTTGAAACCCATATTGAGCAGCGTCGCACAAACACTTGTTGTGCCTGTTCGCGGCAGACCAATCACAAATATTTTTTCTTCCACAGATAGCGGCGACAAGGGTAACAACACCGGCTTAGTCCGCAGGTTTCAAACTGGCTCGAATAACAAAATAACCCACCACACCCGAGGTCAATGAACCCAATATGATGCCCAGCCTCTCATCGAACATTAAGTTCACACCGGTCTCCTCGAAGGCAAGAGAACCCACAAATAAACTCATGGTGAAACCAATTCCGCAGAGTGCCGCTGTACCATACAGAGAAGTAAAGGTCATGCCTTTAGGCAACGTGGTTAAACCCATGCGAATTGCCAAATAACAGAATCCAAAAATCCCTACTTGTTTACCCACAAACAAACCTAAAGCAATACCTACTGGCACGCTGTGCATCACTTGCTCAATGCCTACGCCCTTTAGATTAATTCCCGCATTACAAAAGGCGAATACTGGCAGAATGAAGAAGGCCACTAGCGAGTGCAGGTCATGCTCCATGGATTTTAGAGGAGAGCTCTCAAGATTCTTGGGATCGCGAATGGGAATAAACATCGCCAACACCACCCCCGCCAAGGTTGCATGAACGCCCGATTTCACCATGGAAAACCACATTATAGTGCCTACGGCGACATACAAACTTTTCGCCATCACACCGCGTCGATTAAAATAAAAGAGCATTGCGGTGCAACTCGCCGCTACTACCAACGCTGTAAGAGATATTTTGCTGGTGTAGAAAAAGGCAATAATAAGAATGGCCCCAATATCGTCAAATATTGCCAGAGAGGTTAGAAAAATCTTCAGACTGGTGGGCACTCTCGGCCCAAGTAAGGAAAGGATACCCAGTGCAAATGCGATGTCTGTGGCCGCCGGAATCGCCCAGCCCTGTGTCGCCACAGGATCACTCAAATTGAAAAACAAATATATGGCGGCTGGAATCACCATGCCACCAACAGCGCCTAAGCCTGGGAGGATAATATTCTTCTTATCAGCAAGCTCGCCTTCCAGTAATTCGCGCTTTAGCTCTAAACCAACCAAGAGAAAGAAAACGGCCATCAAGCCATCATTCACCCACAACAGCAATGGTTTGTCTAAGCCTAACGCGCCAATCTTGATCACAACAGCAGTGTCTATCAGCAGATTGTAATAGCTGTTCAAAGGTGAATTCGCCAATACGATGGCCAGCAAAGCGGCGCATATTAAGAGAATACCACCCGTCGATTCTTGCTGTAAAAAACGACCGATGAATGTGTTCTGCTCACTTTCCATATTATACGTTTACTCGTTAGTCGTTCATTGACGAAGTATCACTACTCACAGCTTAGCTCAAACACGTGCAAATAGCGTGAACACCAAAAACCTACTGCCATTAAGTGCCTAACTATCAACAGAATTCAATTCTGACCAAACCGCAAATTCGTTCCCAGATGGCTCTTTGAAATGAAAGCGTTGCCCACCTGGAAAAGAAAAAATTGCCTTGGTAATTTGGCCCTGCTCTTGTTTTACTCTCGCTAAGGTATTCTCCAAATTTTGGCTGTAAAACACCAATAAAGCACCACCTCCCTCTGTTGTTGAGGATAGGGGCGATTGGAAAAAACCACCATCTAGGCCCTCGCCCGTAAAGGCGGTGTATTCTGGACCGTAGTCCAAAAAGGTCCAGGAAAAGACTTTTTCAAAAAATCTTTTTGTAGCACCAAGATCAGATGCGGGAAATTCAACGTAATTCAGCTTCTCGTGTACATTCATTGCGGCCTATTTTCCTTAATAGTTAACGAGGTATAAATTTTAATTTGCCAATAAATAGATGTTTAAACTCAGGGCTCTCTAAACGAATTTCGCCACTTCTTATGCTATTCTCGTCAATGATCTCGCGACCAAAATGGCTGCCTACCTGCAAGTTTTTGATGCGCCACAGTCCCGATTTTTTCAAAAAATATACGGCTTGCATGCCCCCGCCGGAATGAAAGCCCAGCAAAGCATATTCGGCTTCTCCATCACCATTAAGGTCCGCTTTAATCAGCGTTGGATTATCAATATACAGAAGGTGTTGGTTTTTGCTAATAAATTGCCTAAGTTCAACAGGGACATCAAAATCACTGGGACGACGCTGAAGATTTTTCCAAAACCTATCGCCACTCATCATGCGCCGATTATTGTATCCCGCCAGCTTTTTCTCCATCAACTCTACTTTCTCCGGCGCTGTTACTGCCCAACTTTCTTTCATAGACTCCAAGGCTAAGTGGCCAGGCTTCGCAAGGTTTCTATGAATATATAGGAAATCAAAATTTTCGAGATCCTGATCACCCGATTCCAAACGAGACAACTGGCTCTCTAGGGATATTTTTCTTAAATCTAGCAAAGGGCTGTTTGCGAGCAGCGCCAAGATCAATATACACAAACCCATATAGACATTAACGGTCGCCAAGGTTTCTTGCCAGCGGGACTTTTTCCGTATTACACCCCAAATATACCCTACGGAAAACAAGCTCAACACTAAACAAACCAATACCGCCCAAGCCCGTTCAACTGTCCAGCCGTATTGACTAATTCTCAATGTTAAGCCGTAGATACTCAAAGCACTTAAGATTGGTAGTACAGCCAAAGATAGATAAATTAATTTATGTAGCCAGGGAGGATAAGGTGCATCACCTCGGCCATCCTGGTAAACCGCGTTACTAAAAAACAGAACTATGGCACTGAGCCACATTAGTAGACCACTGCCATTCTTGGTTGCCCAAAGTGGTTCTAGGCCAGAGATTGGCAGCGCCGCTACAAAAATTACCGCAATGAGTAAAACCAGAGGCAACAGTAATTTTATTAGACCCTGTAAGAGGCGAGTAATGTTATCAAGAATATGAGTAAGATCGCGGAATATGACCACGCCCAAGCCAAAGGCAAAAGATAAAACTGGAAACAAAAACCATTCTTGGCGGAAGGTATCGTTAAAGAATTGAATATTGATGAGCTGAAAGAGTCCGCCCCATACTTTGAGAATAATAAAGAACGCTATTACAAATACGGCCGCCAAGGCTAATACTAAAAAATTACGCCAGGAATAGGTAAATAACACTTGATACGTCATAGGCCTTTGCTCGACCCTCTGCTGTAAATACATCAAAGCCTTAAAGCAAGCCAAAGCAATGCTAAAGCCGTATAGGTACATCAAGTTATAGCTTGGGAAAACCCCCACTGGTTCGGCCTGCAAACCCGTGTAAGCAGCCAAGGGCGCCAGAAGGAGCGCGAAGCCGGCAAGGTACAGACTCAGCTGACGTTCATTGCCACGCTCGAGAGAGAGTAGAAATAAAGTGGGGATAGCAATTGCAAGGGTGAATAGGGGGTAAGCCCAAACGGGCGACTGGCTTGGCCACGCCCTGGCATCTATTGAAAGGTAGAGAGCCAGCAAAAGAACACCTTGTAGCACCGAGATCAACAAAATCAAAAACTTAGGCAAAACAACCGGCGCTGGCATAGATAGGCTCCCTATTGATTATTGGCTCGAGTTAAAATGTTCGTATTCCCTTTCCAAACGCTCTGCGAGTTCAATTCTACCTTTAAGCTTCAACAATTCAAGCACGCACTCCGCCGTGCACAAACCTCCTAGGACTTGATTTTTTCTTCGTTGGAAATTTGACGCACGCTCAGTATTCAGTGAAACTTTTGGTATCGCTTTAAGGTAGGGGCTTTTATTGATGATTTTTCTGGATTCTTGCCAGGTACTATCCAGCACTAGGAAAGTTTCAAAATTTTCGACACTTTCCACGCTCTCGCCCTCACCTGCGGGATAAAGTAAGGCCACTTCATTTTGAGCTATTTTTGCCAGCAAGTACTCGCTGGGCTCGGTACGCTGCCACAGAATTCTCTGAGCGCGGGTAGGCGCGTTGCTCTCACTGCTAATCGATGAAGAAAAGCAGGACAGAACCAAATCACCCGTATTGGTTTTTTTCCCCAGCTCGCGCTCGTGGGTTAGCAACAGAACATTCATATTCGTTCCAGCAGCCTAAACCAACAAGGCGAGGCGGTGTTTACTCTTCCAAAGTTAGAGACTGGTAAAAATTATTTTTATCCAGACTTCACTGCTCAGGAACCCTTTAGTCCAGGCTTGCCATTGAGCGCTCAAGCCCGTCTTTTGAATTTCTTCAAGACTCAAACCTTTGTCTTTCATAGCTTTAACTTCTGCTGTGGTACCCACTAACATAGCATGGAATTTTTCCAATTCTTGCTTGTTTGACAAAGCACCATGACCCGGTAGAACTTGAGTAGTGTCGTCAATCATCGCCAGAATAGCTTTGACATTTTTTGCGTAGCTCACCACATTCCCGCCGGAACCGGTATCTACAAAAGGGAAAATTCCGTTAAAAAAGTGGTCACCCATGTGCACTACATTGGCATTCTTGAAAAACACCACTGAATCGCCGTCGGTATGGCCATTTGCAAAGTGAACCAAACGAACCTCTTCATTATTGATATGTAAACTCATTTCCTTATCGTAGGTCAGCGAGGGCAACGCAGCTTTTGGGTAAGCTTTGGTCTTCATGTTGAACAATTTCACTTCACCATCACTCAACAAACGAACACGCACATTATCATGGGCAACAATATTCGCGTGCTCTCCCAGCGCAAGATTGCCTTGCGTATGATCCCCATGCCAGTGAGTGTTAATAATATAGGTAAGCTTGTCCAAACCACCACGCTGGTTAATTTCAGCTTTCAGAGCTTTTGACATCTCTTTGTAATCATCATCGACCAATAGCAATCCATCATCTCCGGATAGTAGCGCTAGGTTGCCGCCCTTACCTTGTAAAAAAGTGATCTGATCGGTCACTTTTTTTGCACTGAACTTTGGGGCCGGAGCGTGATGCTCCCCGTCAGCCACCGCAGGCAAGGCCGATGTCAAGGCCAAAGCAAATGATGCGGCCAATACTTTAGTGATTGTTCTCATACCTATTCCCTTTTTGTCTACCAAGTACAATTAAATTTTCTAATATCGACGTTGAACATTTAAACCTGAGCCAGGTCACCCTTTTCTTCCAACCAATTCTTACGGTCGGCAGCGCGTTTTTTCGCTAGCAACATATCTAACATTTCATTGGTGTCGTCACCGTCCTGTAAAGTGAGTTGTACTAAGCGCCGTGTATCTGGGTCCATAGTCGTTTCACGCAGTTGCAGCGGGTTCATTTCCCCCAAACCTTTAAAGCGCTGAACATTTACTTTGCCGCGTTTCTTTTCCGCCTTAATACGATCCAGCACACCCTGCTTTTCACTTTCGTCCAAGGCGTAATAAACGTCTTTACCAATGTCGATGCGGTAGAGAGGTGGCATTGCCACATACACATGGCCCGCCGCGACCAAAGCTCGGAAATGGCGAACAAACAATGCGCACAATAAAGTCGCAATATGCAAACCGTCGGAATCGGCATCCGCGAGAATACAAATTTTGTGATAGCGCAAATTTCCCAAGTCATCTGACACTGGGTCAATGCCTAGGGCGATGGAAATATCGTGCACTTCCTGGTTGGAGAAAATTTCACTAACGTCCACCTCCCAAGTATTCAAGATTTTACCACGCAAGGGCATGATGGCCTGATATACCCGGTCTCGAGCTTGCTTGGCTGAACCACCCGCCGAGTCACCCTCCACTAAAAATAACTCACCACGCTCGGGTTCTGCGGAAGAACAATCGGCTAATTTTCCGGGTAATGCAGGCCCCTGAGTGACTTTTTTCCGAGCCACTTTTTTACTCGAGCGAACACGTTTATGGGCATTACTGATACAAAATTCAGCCAGCTTATCGCCGTCTTCCGTGTGTTGATTCAACCATAAGCTGAAAGCGTCTTTGGCAATACCTGAAACAAAGGCGGCGGCCTCTCGAGAAGATAGCCGCTCTTTGGTTTGTCCGGAAAATTGCGGGTCACCTAATTTAGAAGATAGAACGTAACAACAGTTGTTCCAAATATCGTCTGGGGCCAACTTAACACCGCGTGGCAACAAACTTCGGAATTCGCAGTACTCTCGCATAGCCTCTAACAAACCGGTACGCAAACCGTTTACGTGTGTACCACCTTGCGCCGTTGGAATTAAATTTACGTAGCTTTCCTGAGTGAGTTCACCGCCCTCGGGCAACCACTGCACGGCCCAATCGGCCGCCTCGCTCTCTCCCGTAAAGGTGCCTATAAACGGTTCCGCGGGAAGGGTTTCCCAACCTTTTGTGGCGCCGGTAAGGTAGTCGAGTAAGCCGTCTTCATAAAGCCATTCGTCTTTTTCGCCAGTAGCTTCTTCTTTGAAGGTAATGGTAAGTCCGGGGCATAAAACGGCCTTCGCTCGTAAAACGTGACGCAAGCGTGACACCGAAAATTTGGGCGTGTCGAAGTATTTTGGATTCGGTAAGAAGCGCGCACTAGTACCTGTGTTACGTTTGCCACAAGTATCGACAATTTCCAAATCTGAAACCTTGTCACCATCCTGAAAACCAATTCGATAGACGTTGCCATCGCGGCGAATGGTCACTTCCAGCATCTGCGACAATGCATTCACAACGGAAACACCCACACCGTGTAAGCCGCCGGAGAATTGGTAGTTGTTATTGTTGAATTTACCGCCGGCGTGCAGTGTCGACAAAATCACTTCGACACCCGGCAAACCTTGCTCTGGGTGAATATCAACGGGCATACCGCGACCATCGTCCGTCACGGTTATCGATTGATCTTTGTGCAACACAACATCGATATTTTTGGCATGACCCGCCAGTGCTTCGTCCACACTGTTATCAATGATTTCCTGCGCTAAGTGATTGGGCCGCGTAGTTTCGGTATACATACCGGGACGCTTTTTCACCGGATCTAGGCCCGTCAGTACTTCAATATCTTCTGCTGTATAGTTAGCCATAATCTCTATAGTGTCTTATTAGTGGACAATTCTTGGTCGTAAGTTTCGCAAAATTCTAAGGCGGCGGGAATAAAACGCTCAAACCGCTCAAAACCATGATCGCCTCCCTCTTCAATGGTTTGTCGACAGCCCCGGTAGTAATCCACTCCTTGTTGATAGTCTAGAGTCTCGTCGCCGGTTTGGCTCAGCAGCCAATAATTATTGAGGCGTTGGGGGGTGTGGGCCTCTATTTTCGCTAGGGTTTCAATATCTCTCGAACCCAAAGTATAGGTATCTTCTGTATGGTAATTTTTTAACAGAAGCCCTATATATTTTGGCATTAAAGAAGTGGGCTTTACAGCTGGGTTAATCAATACGGCGGGTAAATCGTATTTCTCAGCTAGATAAGTCGCCCAAAACCCGCCCATTGAACTGCCCATTAAATAGACAGAGCCAGGTAATAACGACTCCACCAATTGCTCTAGGCTATTCTGCACCTCATCGGGATAAGCACTTAACATCGGGCAATGATAGGTGATATTTGGGTGTGATTTCCCTAAGAATTCGCCCACTTGCTGTGCTTTGTGTGACAAGGGTGAACTGAGAAAACCGTGAATATAAATCAGTGCTGGCATTAAACTTGGGTATCCGAAACAACAGAGTCAAAAATTTAGTGGTGTGAGAGGGGAGATTAACCGTATTTGCACCGGCTTAATAGCCTCCAGAACTGAAATCAATACCATAAAATTTATTCGCTACCCGCTGCACATTGGTTTCGATGTGCCCATCTGGGTGCAAATGATACCAGCGGAAACCGGGCATTTTGTGGTCTAAAGTGAAATCGGCCTCACCCGGTGCAAATTGAATGCACGTGGAGGGTGTTGCAAACAGCATAATACCCTCCCGCTCGCCTCTATATTCTTGATGCACATGCCCCCAACTCAAAGCCTTAACCTGATCGTGCTGACTCAATATGGCAAACAGCGCATCGGCATTGCGAAGCATTGTACTGTCCAGCCACTCACTATCCAAAGGTATGGGATGATGGTGCAAAAACACCAATGTTGGTCGATCTGAGTGCTGCTTAAGCGATCGTTCCAATATCGCTAATTCACCCGGGGCAAGATAACCTGGAATATTGCCAGGATCACCGGTATTGAGCAGGACCAACAGCCAGTTGCCAAGCTCAACAAGAGGTGCTCGCGCCTGAGCACTAACCGCTGCCATTGCCACAGCACTGTCATGATTACCTGGCAGCCAACTGATCGGCAGTGACGTGTATTGGCCAAGCGTATCCAAAAAGCGCTGATAGCTGCTCGCATCGCCGCCACCACTAATATCACCTGTCGCCACAATATGATGAGCTTGCCCCATCATTGGCTGCATTAACTGCAGTACATCTTGCAAACTCTCGTCCGTATTTAGGCCCATCAAACGCTCACCCGGCGCCCCACCCAAATGGGGATCGGTAATGTGTAGCAATTTGATAATTTGAGTGGGATCTTGCGTTTGCGCGTTCACGAGCGTTCCATAGGCAACTAAGCCTCTCCTAGCCTACTAGGCTAATGGGGCTTTGCAACGAACGGCCCTGCTCTAAGCAGTAGCTGAGCCATTCGCCGAGAAATTTGTTGAGTTGCGCTTTTTCATCGCGCTGATACATCTGGTCATTGGGATAATCGTAGCGAGGCCTAATACCGCGGTGTTGCTGCCAACTCAACACCTCTGCCATAGAAGCATCGTGGTAAAGCCGAACGCGCAAGTCTGGCATCATAAGCGCTTGATGAGACAGGCCAGCAATATTTTCCAAGGCTTTAGCTTCTGGGTGAGACACGAGTATCGTGGTTGTATAGGGCGCGCGATCTTCTACGGTAATTAACACCCGCAGGCCTGCTTTGCCATCGTGCTTGTGCATGGGCAAGGCAAATTCACGCTCATCGTGACTGCGTAACTCAGGGAGTAACTTCATCAGACGCAAAAAATTGGCTTCGCAAAGCGCCAACTGACCCGGTAAATCAACTTTGTAACGCGGCTTCATAGTCTCCTCGCCAACCCGGCCAAGGGGGCCGCGTTTTTCGTGTAGATCGAAGCATAACATCAAATGCCGCGAATAAAACCGTCAGCCACTGGCGCACCAAGTCAAGCACAGTGCTTAAAATCCCTGCATACTCACTGCTCAATTATTCCCAGAGAGCAGCAACAATAATAAGAGGCCTCATCGATGAAAATGTTTAACACCGTCAACCGCTATTTGATCCTAGCATTTTGGGTCGTATTTACCGTCAACATTATCACCCCCATTGGCGGCTCATGGAGCTCAAACATCATGAATGTGGGCCTGATTTTGATCTTGATACACACCATTGAGTTCGCAGTGATGTACAAAGGTTTGAAACTGATTGGCCGCGCCACACCCATAGATTTTGTCTGGGTATTGTTGCTAGGCGTATTTCACTGGCGCCCACTGTTACGCAAATAGTCCACCAGCTGCTGCAACGACCTGTTGTCGGGTGTCAGTTGCAGCAGAACCTCCCCATGCTTCAGCGCCTTTGTGCCCTCGCCCTGGCGATAATAAATATCCACTAAACTAGTGAGCGCATCAATATTGCGCGGTTCTCGCTGAACAACCCGCTCCAACGCGACCACAGCATTGACACTATTGCCTAAGGAATTTGCCGCCACACCATAGATATAGGTATAGCGCATGTTGTCCGGGGCCAAGTTTACTGCCTTTTTCAGCGCCTTCAGCGCCTCTTCATAACGTTTCTCACGCACCAACAACAAACCTAAGGCGTGCCAAGGCTCAGCCGCCTCCGGCAGCACATCAATTGCCTCCCTCAACAGCGCTTCTCCGACCGTATCTTTTTTCTGACTGCGGTACAAATCAGCCAAATTCAAACGCGCGCCCAGTGAGTGCCGGTCTAATACCAGCGCCCGCTTATAGGCCCTTTCGGCCTCCTCGCTCTGCCCCAGAGTTAGCGCCAAGCCGCCAAGATTGAGTTGCCCACTTGCGGTGCCCTCATACTGCATCAGAACAGCTCGGTATTCAGCAATAGTCCCTTCTAAGATTGTACGCTGGGCAGGCGTCAGAGACTCAGCGCCTGCCAACACTCTAGCGGCCTCAGTTCGCACACCCAAAACAGGGTCATCCAGCAAGGGGAACACGTCCTCCACTCGCTGATTCATCGGCAATGATTCGAGCAGGTTTATTGCTGCACGCCTCAACAGTGGGGAGCTGTCACGCAATTGGGTTTGTGCCGCCAACACAGCCTCAGCCGAAAGTGGCAACTGGGAGAGGGCACTGGCTCTCACCAGTTCGGGGTATGCCGAATTCATAATCAGCCGCATCAAGCCAATATCGCTGCCTGATTCTCCCTTTCTCGCCGCCGCAAACGCCTCTCCGTAATGGCTGGGCAGCATCTTTCCACTGGGCTCAAGCCAAGCGACCAAGGCATTGGCCGCCCATTGATTATCTTGCTGGTCATGACATTGAATACAAGCATTAGGCGCGCCCGTAACGTCACTCAAGTCGGGCCGGGGCACTCGAATACTGTGGTCACGCCGAGGGTCCACCACCATATAAGTGGTTTCTGGCATGTGACAATTGACACACTGGCTACCAGTGCCTTCAGGGTGGTGGTGGTGTTCCTCGCGGTCAAACACTTGGGGTTTATGGCATTGTGCGCACACACCATTACCCTCCGCCCGCAAACGTAAACTGTGGGGCTCATGACAGTTGGAACACACAACACCCTGGTGATACATTTTGCTCTGCAGGAACGAACCCAGCACATACACTTCATCTTGAATTTGCCCATCGGCGTGATAGAGCCCAGGATCAAGCAACTGCATGTGGTGTTGGTCGTGAAAGTCTCCGGGTTTATTGAAATCCCCAATCACCGTTCGACGAGAATGGCAGGAACCGCACATTGCAAGCTGCTCCTTCGCCGATGTCGGAGATGAGCCTTGCAAAGGAGGAAAAATTTTCGCCGTATCCGCATCTTGAGAGTGCAGCCACTGCCCCACCGCGCTGACAGCATTGAGCCCTCCAGGCACGGAGCCCCCTTGTTTTCGCGCTTGCTCAAGGTGCTTTCGCCCTGGGCCATGACAAGCTTCACAGCCCACATTCACTTCAGACCATGTACTACTAAAGCTGTTATCACTGGCTTTGTAATTGCGTTTTAAATTTGTTGAATGGCAATCCGCGCAGCGAGTATTCCAAGTAAAATAGGGGCCCGTCCAGTGCAGCACATCATCAGCCGGAATAGCTTCATCAGGGTATAGATGAAACCAGCGCTGCCCGCCTTCACTCAGCGGCCGGCTGTCCCAGGCTACAGACAGCGCTTGCAGGCGCCCATCAGGAAAAGGAATCAAGTATTGCTGAAGAGGATAGAAACCAAAGGTATAGGCCACCTTAAACGTTTCCATGTCTCCTGCTGAGTTTAAAGTTTTAACAAAATATTGATCGTCTCGGCGAAAGAATTCCGTTTTCTCACCGTAATGTTCGAAGATCACGTTATTGAAATCACCTAACACAGACTGTTCATTACTAGGTTTCATTGCCCAGTCGTGATGAGAGCCCTTCCAAAGCTTATGCTGCTCCTCATGGCAGCCGGCACAAACCTTACTGCCCAAATAGTTGGGGTCTTTCTCAAAAGAAGCATTTCCAGACAGGCTTAAAAATGAACAAAGTGCAGCGAACAAGCAGGGTATGAGCGCGCTTCGCCATTGAGTGAGCAACATAGTTAAACCAGAGAGATGAAAGGAAGGGTTCTAGTGTCGCGAATGTAATGGCGAAATACCAGAACTAGACGGGTAATACGCACCGGTTTGGTTGTCTCTTTGACGGAAATTCATTACTTAGTACCAACACATGTTACGGCCTACGCCCACTGCAGTAGCGCAGCCGCAATAGACCTGATAGTTAGGATGGGCGTTATAGCCTAAGTAACCACAATTTGTGTCGTTTATGAGCACTCCGTCTAGAAAATAGCGCCTAGTGATTAAAAAAACATCATTTTTACAGCTATACTAGCTAGCCACAGAGGACTCATATTATGGAAATTTTACCTTCAGCTCCCGACCCTTCGGGCGCCATCAAGCAAATACTCCCCACCGAGTCAGCGCCAATTCAGCCCGAGACGGCCCCTGCAGCGCCAGCGCCTGCTATTACTCCAGCCGCACCAAGTGTCGACTCTGTCAGTATTTCAGCTGAAGCTCAAAGCCTACAAGCCTCTTCATTTGTAGCTCAAACCTCACCCACTCAAGCCGCAGAACCCAGTGCCCAGCCTGAGCCTGAGAGTGGCAATACACCCAGCGCTGCAAACAACGGTGGCTCAAGTGAGGCTATTCAAGCCTTTCAAGACATTGCCAATGGTCCTGAACAGGCAATTGTAGACGCCATTGCTTAGCGTTAGATTTCTTTACAATTCTTAGTCTAAGGCCACTCCGGCCTTAGAAATTTTGCTGATATACTCACTTCACCTTGAGCTCAAGCGGTTTCAGCTGTTTGGGGCTTCCATGATCTTGCAAATAAGCGTTAGCTAGCAACAGTTAGCAAGTTAGGGCTAAACAGATACAATGTGCGCGCGCCTTGAGTGCACGTCGTTTTTCTAAAGTACGCCATCATCACTGATTGCAATGGACAGTATTGCAAAAGAACACAGGACCAGGATATGTCACTGCCACGTAAACTTACCCTTCCATGGGCACTTTCACTCACTATTGCTGCGGGGTTTTCCAGTACTCTACAAGCGGAAACTTTGGCCGAAGTGTATAATTTGGCGCTTGAAAATGACCACCAATTAAAAGCTGACCACGCGGCGTATTTGGCAAGCAAGGAAGCTTATGCTTTAGGCCTGTCCGGACTACTGCCGCAAATTAATGCTTCTGTTGACTATACGTCGAACACCTCAGACCGCACGAATAACTTGGATGTGGTCAGTCTCAGCTCATCCAGTAGCGACACTGAACAAACAGGTTGGACGGTCAGTTTGAGCCAGCCACTGTTTGATATGTCGGCTTGGTTCGGCTATCAGCAGGGTAAGGCACAAAGCAAGCAAGCAGAAGCTCAGTACAGTGCAGATCAACAAGATTTGATTGTGCGAGTGGCAGAGGCCTATTTTAATACTCTGCGCGCTATTGATAATCTGGAAACGGCTACGGCAGAAGAAAAGGCCTTGTCCCATCAACTGGAGCAAACCCGTCAGCGCTTTGATGTGGGTTTGACGGCGATCACAGATGTGCATGAAGCCCAAGCGGCTTATGATGGCGCGGTCGCCACTAAGTTGGGCGCTCAGGGTAATTTGGGCATTAGCTATGAGGCACTTGAGGTGCTAACTGGGCAGTCACACAATGCTATTGCGCCAATTCTGGACGAGTTTCCTGTGGTATCTCCGGAACCCGCAGCTCGTCATGAGTGGGTTGAGTTCGCGCTGCAAAATAACTACGGTTTGAAAACGGCTAAGCTGGCGGCGGAATCTGCTCGCCAGAATGCTCGAGCTAAGAAGGCGGGGCATTACCCTACCTTAACGGCTTCTGCTCGCTATCAGGAGAGTGATGAGGACGGGGTGAATTTTGGTTCGAGTTTTGATACTAGTACTGATAATGAATATGTGGGGCTGACTTTATCGGTACCTCTTTATTCTGGCGGTCGCACTTCTGCTCAACGTCGTCAAGCCTATCAGCAACATATGCAAAGCCAAGAGGTTTATAACAAAACTCAGCGTGATATCATTCAGGCAGCACGCTCGCTGCATTTGACGGTATCTACGGATGTGGCTCAGGTGAAGGCGCGCAAGCAAACTACGGTTTCTACTCGTAGTGCTCTGGAAGCAACTCAAGCTGGCTATGAGGTGGGCACTCGCAATTTGGTGGATGTGCTGATTTCGCAACGGTCGGTTTATGAAGCTCAACGCAATTATGATAATGCTCGATATGATTATGTGATCAGTATGCTGAAGCTGAAGGAGGTGGCGGGTAATTTAACGCCTGAGGATATTCATCAGTTAACGCAGTGGTTGGATGGTGGGAAGCAGGTTTTGCGTAGTAGTTATGAGTAAGTAGTTCGTTGATAGGGTTGCGGTGAACCCGAGGCCCGAGAGGGCCGCAGGGCTCGAGGCCGGGCGCAAGTTTTTAAAGCCGCCTGGCACGGTCGCAACTCGACCATTTTCCGCTCCGCGGAAAACCGATGACCTCACGCTAACGCGCGAGACCACCCTCCGGGTAGCCTACGGCTATCGGAATTTACTCCGTAAATTTTGGGACTCAAACAAGGCTCCCTCAAAAAACGCCAGACAACTTTAAAAACTTAACACGCGCCCTGAATGGCCTCGAACCCTACAGCCCTCTCGAACCTCTACCCCTACACACTTAATTAGAAAAAGAACAAGAACAAGAACAAGAACAAACAAAGTAAATCCAGTCAGCCCAGTCAGCCCAGTCAGCCCAGTCAGCCCAGTCAGCCCAGTCAGCCCAGTCAGCCCAGTCAGCCCAGTCAGCAATTATTTTAACGAATTACTTTATCTATAATCGCTAGCAGTTTGTCCAGTGCTCCTCTGTTACTCTCTGCCACTGACATTGCACGCTTTCCCATGGCCAGTCGAGTCCCGAGCTCTAAACATAATTTGCTGAGGTTTTGCGCAAAGGATTCTTGATCGGAGATAATTTTCATTGCATCGGCCTGCTGTAATAGGCGTGAGGCTTCGGCAAAGTTGTAAAGGCTGGGCCCGGATAAAATAGGCAAGCCCCAATGTGCGGGCTCTATCATGTTGTGACCGCCGCTGGACACTAGGCTACCACCCACAAAGACTATGTCGCTGGCACCAAGTAAGGACATCATTTCACCCATGGTGTCAGCAACGACAATGGCTTGCTCGGGGGTATTAGCTGGGTTGGTGTCTTCTTTTAGGCTGCGACAACTGACTTGTGAGAATTGACGACGGCTTAGGTTTAATACTTCTTCAAAGCGTTCAGGGTGACGCGGAACTAATACGAGTAACAGTCGTGGACAGGCTTTGCGTACAGCAGCAAAGGCGGTCAGTATTTGTTCGTCCTCGCCGCGATGTGTGCTGGCAGCTAGAAAAACGATCCGCTCACCTAGACAACTCCATTGTGCCTTTAAGCTTGCAGCTGTGCTGAGTAGTTCATTGCTGCGAGTGAGGTCGAATTTTATGTTACCGGTGACTTGGCTGCGCTCGGCGGGTAAACCTAGGGCGATAAAGCGTGCTTGGTCGTCTTCGTGCTGGCCTGCTAGGTAGGAGAGGTTTTGTAGCATTTCTTGGCTGATGCGCCGGAGTCGCCTATAGCCTTTGGCGGATTTTTCGGAGAGACGGGCGTTGGCTAGTACCACGGGAATATTTCTTTTTGCGCAAGCGGCAATGGTGTTGGGCCACAATTCGGTTTCCATGATTATCATTATTTCGGGGCGAACGCGATTGAGGAAACGATAGACGCTGTCGGGAAGGTCGTAGGGTGCATAGCTGTGCCAGACACGATCGCCTAAGCTTTTTTTGACTTGGGCTGAACCGGTGGGGGTGCTGGTGCTTATGAGCAGGCGATGGTTTGGGTAGCGCTGCAATAATTGTTCTATTAGGGGCAAGGCTGCAACGGTCTCACCCACGGATACGGCATGAAGCCAAATAACGGGAAGTGTGGCTGCGGAAGGCAAGTCACGGGCGACAAAGCCGAAGCGTTCTGCCCAGCGCAATCGATAGGCGGGCGCCTTGCGACCGCGCCAATACAGGCGCAATACGACGATGGGCAGCAGTAGGTAAAATAGGGAGCTATAAAACACGCGCATAGGTGTTAGGCGTCCCTAAATTGCAATGCATGCAGACGTGCGTAAACGCCCGCTTTGGCCAGCAAACTTTGATGGTCGCCCTGCTCAACAATGCAACCGTCTTCCATCACAACAATTTTGTCGGCTTTTTCTATGGTGGCAAGCCTGTGCGCTATGACGAGGGTGGTGCGCTCTTTCATAACTTCGTCCATGGCTTCTTGAATGTGTTGTTCACTCTCGGCGTCTAGGGCCGAGGTGGCTTCATCCAAGATTAATACCGGCGCGTCTTTTAGCAAGGCGCGGGCTATGGCCAAGCGCTGTCGCTGCCCGCCTGACAAGCTGCGGCCGTCTTCGTCCAGTACGGTGTTCAGACCTTCGGGCAGGGCTTGTATAAACTCCCAAGCATGAGCCGCTTCTGCCGCACTACGTATATCTTGCTCTGAACAATTCTGCAAAGTGCCATAGGCAATGTTGCGCGCTACTGTGTCGTTGAACAGGGTTACGTTTTGGTCAACTAAGGCAAATTGAGCGCGCAGATTGTCCAATCGATAATCGCTGATGGAGTGGCCATCTAGCTGTATTTCTCCGTCTTGTAATCTGTAGGTGCGGGCAATCAAGCTCGCCAAGGTAGATTTACCACTGCCCGATCGCCCCACTAACGCTACCGTTTCTCCTGGCTCTATGTTGAGATTAATGTCATTCAAAACATTTTTCCCAGCACCCGCATAGGCATAAGATACTTGGCGAATATTCACTCGACCCTGAACTCGATCAGAGGTGTAGGTGCCAGTGTCTTGTTCTGACGGGGCGTCTAGCTGCTCAAAAATACTGTCGGCGGCGGCGACGCCTTTCTGTATTTTCCCGACGATGCCGCTGAGCTGGCGAAGCGGTTTGGGAATGAGCCCTGCTGCTGTTATGTAGGTGACAAAGGCCCCGGGGTTGGTGGTGTCCATGAAGGTCATTGCTAGGTAGACCAAAACGCCCAAGGCGGCGGCGACAATAAATTGCAAAGTGGGTGTGTTGGCGGCAACGGTTGTGGCCAATTTCATGTTTTGCAGGGTATTCATGTCGCTAGCCTGTTGAAAACGCTCGCGCTCGTAGCGCTCACCACCAAAGTTGCGCATTACTTTATAGCCGTTGATCATTTCGCTACACACTTGGGTCACGTTGCCCATGGTGACTTGAATTCTTGATGCCAGCTTGCGTAAACGCTTGCCCACAAACACTACCAAGATGCCAATTAAGGGCGCTATAAGCAAAAATACCATGGTGAGGCGCCAGTCTTTATAAAACAGAAACGCGAGTAGACCAATGACGGTTAGGCCTTCGCGAATTAATACTTTCAGGGCGTCTGTTGCTGCCACGGTCACTTGGTTGACGTTGAAGGTAATACGCGAGATGAGATGACCAGAACCCTGCGCGTCAAAGTAACTGCTGGGCATTGAGGTTAAGCTATTGAACAATTCCACCCGAAGGGTGTGCACTATGCCCAATGAAACTCGAGCCATACAGTAGTTACCCACAAAAGAACCTATGCCGCGTACTATGTATATCAACACTATGGCCAGTGGAATACGGTAGCGCTCTGAGGGCTCATTGGTTTCTATGGCGTTGATCAAGTATTCCATAACTTGCGCAAGGGCAGGCTGCGATGCGGCAAAAACGGCGAAACCGAGCGTGCCCACCAAAAAGCTGAGCCAGTGTGCTCGAACATAAGCCAGCAAACGCTTGTAGACAACAATACTACTCGCCGAAGGGCTCGCATCATTGCCCTGAAGTTCACTCGCCAATTTTGGCTGAGAGTTTGGCTGAGAGGGTTGTTCACTCATGAAGGGTTTCCGCACTATTCACAAAAGGCCCTTATAATATCAGGCAATTAGGGGGTAAGGCGGTCTAGTTTCACGTAAACTTCCCAGAAATCGAGGAAAACCACCCATATGCCTGCCACAGACAAACAATTACCTACCCTTTGGGCGGTGACCGACAACAAACCCGGCCACCGCAACCAACTGCAAGGCTTAGCGAATGCTCTGAGTAGAGCTCTGGCCTGCACTCAGGGTCTTGAACTTCGATGGATTGAGGTGGGCAGTACAAGAGCCGAGCGCTCTCAGCAATTATGGCGGGCCAAAAACCTACTCGAAGGGCAGGCAAAACCCGATTTTATACTGTGCTGCGGCCATCGCACCCATTGGCTAAGCCTGAGATTGCGCTGGCTCTGTCGGGCAAAGTTAGTGGTGCTAATGCGTCCATCACTGCCTATGTCTTGGTTCGACCTCTGTGTTGTGCCCCTACACGACGGTGAGTATTCGGCCCGTAACGTAATTCAAACCCAGGGAGTGCTAAATAAAATCTCCCCCTATACTCGCCCGGAATTGAGCCCTGACAAGCTCGTAAATGCCCTTGTAATGGTTGGCGGCCCTTCAAAGCACTACGAATGGAGCAATGACGATATGTTGGCGCAGTTGCGCGAACTGCAAACTTTATCCCCGGGCAACACGCAGTGGCTCATTACAAGCTCCAGGCGTACACCACAAAGTTTCGAGACTCAATTACAGGAACTGGAAAATGAACTTTGCCAATTTGTGCCAGCCTCAAAGACTGATTCAGAGTGGTTACCTGCCCAGTTGGCACTGTGCTCCCAGGCCTGGGTGAGTGAAGACAGCGTGTCGATGGTGTATGAAAGCCTCAGCTCCGGAGCCCAGGTTGGCCTATTGCGAGTTCCCGTCAAGCAAGAGAATAGAATTACCCGAGGCGTAAAAGCTTTACTGCAGAGTGAGGTACTTGCAACAGTAGACGAGCTGCGCCAACAAGGCCGTTTACCCCCGGCCAAAGCGCCTTTGCAAGAAGCCGATGCTGTTGCCAAAGCCCTACTCGCCTTATGAGTGTCACTCGCTTGCAGGGGTTTCTCGCTTTAGCGATAATGCCCACCACTATTACAGCTCTCGGGTTTAAGCAAAACACATGACCACTATCCAGCTCGCCAATCTCAAGCCCTTTGCCAATGGCGGTAATCGACTTTGTTTTGTTCATCCTGAACACAAGAACTTGTGTATTAAAGTGGCGCGCCCAAATTTTTCTCCCGCCGAAAAACGTCAGCGAAAAGGTTTCCCGAAAAACCTTAAGCCGCTCAGCCGTTTCGATGACAGCCAAATTGAGCACGATGTATTAAGCAGCATTCATGGTCGCCTAGGCGATGAGGTGCTCAGCATGATTCCTCGCAGCCACGGCATGGTAGACACCGATATGGGGCCGGGCATCATTACCCGTTTGGTAACTGATGCCGACGGGAAAATTTCCGTGACTCTTCTACAATATTTGTGGGAACAGGGATTAACACCAGAAATTCAACAGAGCATCGATCACTTTTGTGAGCACTGGCAGGCACTGGCGGTACCCAGTCGAGATTTGCTCCTCCATAACATTGTGGTTGAACAGCGAGCAGATAAACAGTGTAGCCTTATTGTCATCGATGGCTTGGGGTGGTCAGACATGATCCCCTTGGTGAAGATTTTTAAATCTTTGGCACAGCGTAAGGCGGGCCGGAAAATCGCCAATATGCAGGCGCGAATCAAGTCTCTTCTCGCCGAGAAAGAAGCCGGCGGCTCTTGGGGCATTCACGGTTTCATCGACCCAAAAAATCGCGACGTTCACTAAACAGCTGAAGTCAGATTTAGATTCTAAATTTTAGGAGAGATCGTATTAACGCCCAAAATCCTCACATCTGTTTACTCATGCTCAGCCGCGGAGACGGCGGACTGGAAAAACACGTGGTTGAAATGGCCAACACTCTGTTGAAAACCTGTCGTGTGAGTGTGCTAGCCGACCCTCGATATCGTGAACGACTCGACCCTACCATTAATTTTGTCGCGCTGGATGCGCGTAAAGGGCGACTAAGTTTTACTCTGGCCTCTCAACTAAAACGTATTTTGGTAGACTTAAAGCCCGATATTATTCACGCCCATGCGGGTAAAGCCGCCAGCATCATGGCGCTACTAAAACCATTTTATAAAGAATCTAAATGGGTAGTTACTCGCCACAACACCACCAATCCCAGCGCATTTTATTTGCGCCGTTTCGACGCGTGTATTGCAGTGAGCCATAAGGTGGCGGAATCAGAGCCAAGCATCAATTGGCATGTGGTTGAAAATGGCACTCAACCTTTACAACCCTCTGAACCTCTGACGCCTCTTCAACAACCCGCCATTGTGACCATTGGCCGCCTAGTCAAAATTAAAGGTTTGGATTTCGTTTTAGACGCCTGGAAAAATTTAGATGCCCACCTTTACATTATCGGTGATGGGCCCGAGCGCGCGGCACTAGAGCAGCAGGTGCAAAATGAAGGTCTGAAAAACATTCACTTCGTGGGCTACACCGAGAAAGTGGCGGATTATCTTTGTCAGGCTAAATTAATGTTGATGCCGTCCTTTAAAGAGGGAGCGCCTTACGCCATGGTTGAAGCCTTGCTGGCCTCGGTGCCAGTGGTAGCAACTGACGTAGGCAATGCCAAAGCACTGCTACCAAGCCACGCTATTATCGAAAAAGGCAGCGCTGAGGCGATTGAAAATTCAGTAAAGCAACTGCTGCAAAAGCCGGAGGATTTTCAAGCAAGTTTTGCAGACAGCTTCAGCTATGCCCGTGAAAACCTTAGCTTAGATAAAATGGTAGAGAACACGGCAGGGGTTTATAAATCTCTTTTATAGGAGTCGAACCTATAAAACAATGAACTCGCCCCAGCCCTATGTCTACGGCAAGTCCTCGCGGGGCGATGAAGCTTGAGTCAGAAGTCCTATACCCATAGCCAACCACAACCAAGTAAATTGCATTAGTTCCGAGGTATAAACACCTCGGTGTGTATTTAGAGGAAACCACATCAAAAAGGGTATTAAAATGACCGGCAATGCCAGTGAACGGCTATTCGATTGAAACCAAAGCTTTAATAGAGCACCGTGAAGTATTAACCACCCTGCCAAACCCAAGAGCCCAGTGCCAACTAATATATCTAATATCACCTGGTGGGCGTGCGGAAATACCTTATCAGGCCCAAGCTCCTGATCCGCATACAGAACATAAGCCGCCTCAAAATTTCCGGCACCCGAACCAAACCAAGGCTTAGCATCAATCATGCTACCGGTACTAGCCCACAAACTGCTGCGAACCGGTATGACATCTTGCACACTATGGATACTACTCAACATTGGCAGCAGTGTCGCAACTCGCTGTTTAAAATCATTATTGTTTGTTAACAGAGCGATAAATACTGTCGCCACGCCCGCAACAAATAGGGCCAGCTGCCATACCCTTAAGCGGCCTTGACGCAGCAGATGCCCAAACCAAAGAAAACTCACAAAACTGAACACCAACCATGCCGCGCGAGTATTGCAACAAAGCACAACGGCTAAGACTAAGACATAAATGAACAAAGTTAGTTTGAGCGGCCAGCGCAAAAAAATTGGATTGAATAACAAAAGCGGGCTCAGGGCCGCATAATAAAAACCAAACTTAAAGTGACTTGAGAAATAGATTCCAGGCCTAGGATCATTTGCGAAGCCAAAAAGATCTTCGCCCATCGTTACTTGAACCAATAAGTCTAGGGTCCAAAAAAGCAATACTGTTAGAGATATTCGATGAAAATATTTCAACATAAGTTCATTGCGACTTACGTCAATCACCACGAAACCACTAAAACAAACAATTAATTGCAAGGCAAAAAATGTCAAAGGTTTCTCTAAATCCCCACTGCTAAAAGCAGAGACCAACATCGGCAAAGCAAAACACGCATTAGCGAGCAGCCAAATATTTTTTGCCGGCTCGAGAAAAAAACTCTGAGGCTTCACGAACAAACGATAAATTGCCACACCTAAAAATGCCAGCAGCACTAAATGAAAAGAACGAGAGAACGGCAGCAGCCAAAAACTTCCGCTCAGAAGCACAGCGAATGTTAATGCCAATCGCTGTGGTCCAGCCATTAAAGAAGGTGCCTTCATGATTTATCCGCGAGTAATTCTTTGTATACTGATAGCGTTAGTTCAACCTGGGTCGACAACAAGTAATTATCGTGGAAGTGTATACTGGATGGTTTGGCCAAGACGTTTTTCACTACCTCCGGTAAACTATCTCGATCGCTCAGACCCTCGGGGAAACAATCTCTTAGCACTTCTCCTGGGCCTCCTTGATCGTAAGCCACCACAGGTGTGCCCACGCTCAAAGCCTCTGTAACCGTTCTCCCGAAGGGTTCCGGGCGATTCGACAAATTAAAAACGATATCAGAAAAACTGTACAACTCGGTCATATCTGTACGATGACCTAGGAAAACCACGTAATCTTCCACGCCTTGAGCAAGAGCCGACTGACGAAGCTCTTCCTCATAATTTTGTTTAGCGCCATCTGAACTGCCTGCGACCAAACCACAGACTGCTTCACCTTGCGCCCGCAACTGGGCAATCAATTCTATAAAATCTAACTGACCTTTCCAGCGACTTAGGCGCCCTGGCATAAGAAGAATTTTTTGCCCTTTAAGCTGAGGATGTTCGGCAAACATTGTAGCCAGCCACGCCTCACTGGCCTGAAAGCCTAAGGGAAATTGCTCGGGATCAGCTCCTCGATGAACCATGCGAATATCGCTTTCTGACACATCGGGATAGTTTTTCAAAATGTAATCTTTCACGGCCGCCGAAATAGCGATCACTCGGTTACTCTTACCCATCACCGCGCTATAAGCATTCACAGAATACATACCGTGGAAGGTACTCACCAATAAAGGTCTTTTTTCGGGCGACATTTTTTTGCTCGCTAAGACGCTTAACCACGCGGGCACTCGCGAGCGCATATGCACAATATCGGGCTGCTCAGCTTCAAATAAACGCCGTAAAGGGCGCACTTGCCAAAGAGAACTCAGTGATTTCTTATGAACAGGCATTTGAATGTGCCGCGAACCCTCACGCTCAAGTTGCGCAACCTGTCGGCCGCCGGCTGACACCACAATAGACTCGTGCCCTTGCTTCACCAATTCTCGTGCGAATTCAACGGTGCCACGCTCAACGCCGCCGGAATTAAGCTCAGGTAATATCTGAAGAATTTTCATGTTAGGGGCTTTGGGGCGAGAAGAATTCAGCCACCAAAACGTTTCGCTCCGCTAATTAATTTCGGCTGGCAACAATTGCTGCCAGAGTTGTATAACTGCCTTGCGTTCGCCAGAAAATTGTTCAGCGTCAACACTGAGCGACTGGCCTTGCAAGGTCAAACGGTGGCCGGTAGAGCGATAGGCCTTATAGGCTTCTACCAGCTGCACCACAAAATTCTCGCCTATAAATTGCAGCGATTCCAAGGCCCCGAGGATACGAATATTATCGGTGAAATGAACCAATGACGGTTCTTTATTGGCCCAAGCCAAAACGGCGTATTGAACCATAAATTCAATATCAACGATACCGCCCGCATCTTGCTTCAAATGGAACAAACCCTCATCGGAATCACTTGAGCTGGATTGACTTCCCAGGTGTTCACGCATTTTCTTTCGCATGTTAATCACATCAACCACTAAGGGTTCTATTGCTCGCGGCTGAGTTAACACGCGCGCGCGCACAGCATCAAATTGTTTCCCCAGCTGAGAGCTACCGGCCACCACTCTGGCGCGCACCAAGGCCTGATGCTCCCACACCCAGGCTTCATTCATTTGATATTTTTCGAAGGCCGCCAGCGAGCTCACCAACAAACCTGAATTTCCAGAGGGTCGCAAACGCATATCCACTTCATACAATTCACCCGAAGCCATGCGAGCTGTCATTATATGAATCATGCGCTGCCCCAAACGCGTATAAAATGTTTGGTTGTCGATGCTGCGCTCGCCATCAGTAGACAAGGTGGTGTCTGCATCGTGAATAAACACCAAATCCAAATCGGAACCGTGGCCCAACTCTATGCCGCCCAATTTCCCATAGGCCACGACGATGAAGTCAGAATTATTCGAGCCGAGTGAGCACGCACTGCCGTCAACACGCCTCGGGCAGCCGTGCTTCGCCGTTAGCTGCTCCCAAGCCAGCGCGAGAACATGCTCCAACACCACCTCGGCAATATAAGTTAAGTAATCACTGACACGCATTAGGGGCAATATACCGCTCACCTCTGAAGCGGCCACGCGCAAAGCATGGGCTTGACGAAAATGACGCAAAGTATCCATGTGGCCTTCCAGGTCATCCCAAGTTAAGCGCAAGGTATCTTGCCGAAGCTCATCCTGAAGTTGCTGCTTTCCTGGTGGAGAGTACAAGGTGCGCGCATCCAGCAATTCATCGAGCAATGCCGGATGTGTCGCCAACTGGTCGGCAATCCACGGGCTCGCCGCACACAACTGCACCAATTGCTGTAAGGCCTTGGGGTTTTCAATCAACAAGACCAAGTAAGCGCTGCGCCTCAACACCGCCTCTACCAGAGTCATAATTCTCGTGAGTGCTTGTGTCAGTGACGATGGCGTGACAGCGTGTACCAAGCTGGACAACAGGCAGGGCATAAAACGTTCTAGGCGCTCTCGACCACTTGCCTGCATGGCCGCCACGGTGCGGCTATCACGAACATTCGCAAGTAAAGAGATCACCGTGGCAATGTCTTCACTCTCTTGAAGCCCTAAGTATTCACCCACTTGCGCGGATTCCAATTCACCCAACCAGAGTAAATCCCAGTCTTGTAAATCGACATCACTCTCAAGATGCGCACTTTCAGGCTCAGCAATTACGGCCTGAAACTCACGGTTCACACGCTCGCGATGGCCTTGCAATTTTTCGTGCAAACTCGCCCAATTCTCAAAGCCCAAGACCCAAGCCATACGAGCCTCGCCAAGAGAATCTACCGGCAAGGCTTGAGTTTGCCGATCTTGGAAACCCTGCACCGCGTGTTCAGCGTTTCGTAATAAAATGTAGGCATCCAGCAATGCACTTGCCGAGCCTTCCGGCAGATACCCTTCCGCTTCAAGCAGAGGCAGTAAACGACACACTCTAGGGTCGCGCAATCGCTCATCGCGACCACCTCGAATTAACTGAAATGCCTGAACAATAAATTCAATTTCTCGAATTCCGCCAAAACCCAACTTCAGATCTGTAGTGATACCTTTGCGTTGAACTTCGCGATTAATCAGGGCCTTGGTAGAACGCAGTGCATCTATGGCACTGAAGTCGATGTATTTTCTGTAAGTAAAGGGCTGTAAAAGCGCCATCAATTGACAGCCTGCCACCGCGTCTCCCGCCACCGGCCGCGCTTTGATCATGGCGAAACGCTCCCAGTCTCGACCTTGAGTTTGATAGTAATCTTCCATCGCATCAAAATTGAGTGTCAGCGCACCACTTTGACCGTAAGGGCGCAAGCGCATGTCAACGCGAAAGACAAAGCCATGAGCGGTAACAGCGTCTAGGCTTTTGATTAATCGTTGACCCAAACGAACAAAAAACTCCTGGTTGCTCAGGGTCTTACGTTTGACTTCGTCATGAACGGTTTCACCGCTCTCCGGGTATGCAAAAATTAAATCGATGTCAGAGCTTACGTTGAGTTCAGATGCACCTAGCTTGCCCATCCCCAGCACAACCATGTGCTGAGCAAGGCCAGACTCACGCCCTATAGGCACTCCATATCGCTCTACTAAGCGATCGTAATGAAAGTCTAGCGCTACTTGAATACTGGTTTCTGCCAAAGTAGAAACAGCGGCGACCGTTGCGTCATAGCGCTCTCGGCTTTGCGGGGCATTGAAATCTTGCCAGAGAATTTGCAGCATCGAGCGCAAGCGAAATTCGCGCAGGCACTGGTCTAATTCAATCTCACTGGCGCAGGCCTGTGCGAGTGGTACCAGAGCCGTGCAATCTAAAGGTCTTGAGTCGGCGCTCGCCACGAGCTCTAAAATTTCACCCAGCAACTCTGGCTTCGCAATCAGGTGGTTAGCAACAAATTCACTGCCCACAAACGCTCTGAGAAATTGCTCACGCAAGGCCTCACTTGGATTTGAGCCCAAGCTGCCGGTGAAGCGCTGCAAGTCTTTTTCGGCCGCAGACCTCAGTTCGCTGGGCACCATGTCTAAATTGAAGGTCGCAGGGGTACTTAACATAGTTTCCGTTCCTAAATGCAAAAAAGCCGAGCTATTGCTTTTTTTCGGGCGGGGGGGCTACTCGCAGCACCTCTTCAATGGTGGTAACACCTGCAGCCACTTTTTGAGCGCCCGACAAACGCAGAGTTCGCATACCTTCACGCATCGCTTGCTGGCGAAGTTCGAGTAAACCTACTTCGTTATTAATGGACGATTGGATGGCGTCGGACAATGGCAAAATCTCATAGATCCCCTGACGCCCCAGATAACCAGTGTTGCGACACTCCAAGCAACCCACTGGTTTGGCAAAGTGACTGGGCGTGGGCGCTTTCCATGGGTAAGTCAATGCAAGCCAGGCCTTCGAGTCAGCAGGTGTTTCTTCTTTACAGTGCGGGCAGAGTGTTCTTACCAAGCGCTGGGCCATAATGCCCACTATAGTGGACGAAATCAGATAAGGCGCAATACCTAAGTCTAACAAGCGAGTGACCGCCGAAGGGGCATCGTTGGTGTGTAATGTGGTGAGCACCAAATGCCCTGTTAGGGCCGCCTGTATCGCCATTTGCGCGGTTTCTAAATCGCGTATCTCGCCCACCATGATGATATCGGGATCCTGTCTCATCAGGGTGCGAACCCCTGCGGCAAAATCTAAACCGATACTTGCCTGCACCTGGGTTTGGTTAAATGCCTCTGCCACCATTTCGATGGGATCTTCGATCGTGCTGACATTCACCTCTTCCGTCGCCAATTGTTTTAGCGAAGAATACAGCGTTGTGGTTTTGCCTGACCCTGTGGGGCCAGTAACCAGCACAATGCCATTCGGGCGGTCCACCATGGTCTGCCAGCGCTCGTAGTCTTCGCCCGTTAAGCCCAACTCTACAAAGCTACGCAATAGCACGTCTGGATCGAAAATACGCATCACCAACTTTTCACCAAAGGCGGTAGGCAAAGTCGACAAACGCAGCTCTACTTCGCTGCCGTCAGCGCGCTTAGTTTTAATTCGACCGTCTTGGGGTTTGCGTTTCTCTGCTACATTCATACGCCCCAGAATTTTGATTCGACTCACAACGGCCGTCGCCACCTGAATGGGCAGCTCGTACACCGGATGCAGCACGCCGTCGATACGAAAACGTATCTTGCCCATCTCCCGGCGCGGCTCCAGATGAATGTCACTGGCGCGCTGATCAAAGGCATATTGCAGTAGCCAGTCCACAATATTCACTATGTGTTGGTCGTTGGCTTCTGGGTCTTTAAGTGTGCCAAGCTCCAATAACTGTTCGAAGTTGGTCACAGAAGACGCTTCTTTAAGACCGCTAGCGCCGCTGATGGACTTAGCTAAGCTGTAAAATTCAACACCGTAGCGCTCAATATCGGCAGGGTTTGCCACCACTCGGCGTATTGGCCGGCGCACGACATGCTCAAGCTGGGGCTCCCAGCCTGTGACGAAGGGTTGAGAGCACGCCACCACAACTTCCTCGGCAGACACGCCTACGCATACAATGTTATGCCGTTTGGCAAAGGCGAAGGACATTACACCCGTCACTGAGGCTACATTTATTTTTAATGGGTCTATATTGAATACAGGCAAGCCGGCTTTATCGCCTAGCCACTGTGTGAGCACCTCGCCGCTCAATTTTTTACCTGGGCGGGCCTGATCATCAAAGTTTTGTAGGCTCACATAAGCCAGGGGGTGCATCAGCGCCTGCTCTTTGGTTCGCGAGGTGCCCGATAAGGTATTGGCATCGGCCTGACTCATGCGGCCGTCGACCACTAGATCGTTAAGTATATTGCGCAGATCCAATACTCGCTCGACTGATGGTGCACTTGTCATACTAAGTCCCTGATTATTAGCGATTAAATAGGCTTGGAAATTGTAGCCTTATTCACTCCACAACAACACTGTTAACAAGGCACATAGGGCGACAGCACTTTTTGTAATACTTTTATCACAATTGACGGGTGACGGGAGTGCAACTTGCCCATATACTTCGCACCTTTATCGAGAACAGGACTCTGTTATGGCAATATCAAGCCCATTTTCCATGATGTTTGGCAACTCGCCGATCAAACCTATGCAGGAGCATATGAAGGTGGCCTGTGAGACTGCAGCCCAGCTTATTCCGTTCTTTGAGGCGTCTATCGCCAATGACTGGGACGCTGCAAATGACATTCAGCAAAATATCGCTGAACTTGAAAACGATGCCGACAAGCTGAAAATCGCTCTGCGCTTACAGCTGCCCAAGAGCCTGTTCCTGCCTGTACCGCGTTCCGATCTATTGCAACTGCTGTCTATGCAAGACGAAATTCCCAATCGAGCAAAAGACATCGCTGGCATTATGCTGGGCCGCAAAATGGGCATCCCCAAAACCCTGCAAAAGCCAATGGTTGTGTACCTCGCCGCGGCCGTAGCTACGTCTGAGCAGGCTTTGAAAGCCATCAATGAACTGGACGAATTACTAGAAGCAGGCTTCACTGGAAGAGAGCTGAAAATAGTAGAGAAGCTTATTAAGGAATTGAACAACTTAGAGAATAAAACAGATAAGCAGCAGGTTAAAATTCGTGCAGCCCTGTTTAAGCTCGAAGCAGAACTCCCCCCGGTAGATGTCATGTTCCTCTATCGAATTGTTGAGTGGGTAGGCGACCTCGCCGACCGCTCCCAAGCCGTAGGCAGCCGCCTGCAAATGCTGTTAGCTCGCTGACGATAAATATAGAATAACAAGCAAGAGATTAGATGTATGAGCATTATTTCCGAGTATGGCCAAATACTGTTGATTCTCGCCTGTCTGTTTGGCGTATTCATGGCCTGGGGTGTAGGCGCGAACGATGTTGCCAACGCCATGGGCACCTCTGTGGGCTCCGGAGCGTTAACCGTTCGGCAAGCCATTATAATTGCAATGATTTTTGAATTTGCCGGTGCGTATTTAGCTGGGGGCGAAGTGACCTCAACTATTCGCAAAGGCATTATCGATCCAGGTATTTTTGCCGACACCCCTCACCTTCTTGTATACGGCATGCTGTCTGCACTTCTAGCGGCAGGTACATGGCTGCTGGTCGCCAGCATGCTCGGCTGGCCGGTATCCACCACCCACTCTATTGTGGGCGCCATCGTAGGTTTTGCAGCAGTAGGGATATCGGTTGATGCGGTGGCTTGGGGCAAGGTAGGCACTATCGTCATGAGCTGGGTGGTATCACCCGTTTTGGCAGGGACTATCTCCTTCGGTCTATTCCGCTCCGTGCAGTGGCTTATTCTGAACAAACAAGACCCCTTTGCTGAAGCCAAGCGCTTTGTACCAATCTATATGTTTCTCGTGGGCTTCCTCATTTCCATGGTTACCATTCTTAAAGGCTTAAAACACGTCTTTAAAGACAGTGGTTTTACCTTAAGCTTTGGCGAATCCATCATGATTGCGGTGGCGATGGGCATTTTTGTCGCCTTGGTCGGCAATTACTTTTTAGGCCGCATTAAACGCGATGACAGCTCTGACGCAGACAATCGCTACGCAAGCGTTGAGCGGGTCTTTGCCGTATTGATGGTATTCACGGCTTGTGCCATGGCATTTGCCCACGGCTCAAATGACGTGGCTAACGCAGTGGGCCCTATGGCCGCTGTAATCAGCGTGATCAACACGGGTTCGGTGGCTGCCAAGTCTGTTATGCCCGCTTGGGTTTTACTGCTGGGCGGTGCGGGTATTGTTGTTGGCTTAGCCACTTACGGCGTGAAGGTAATGGCGACGATCGGCAAAAAGATCACCGAGCTAACGCCCAGTCGTGGTTTTGCAGCTGAGTTGGGTGCGGCGGCTACTGTGGTACTTGCCTCAGGAACAGGTCTTCCCATCTCAACAACCCATACCTTGGTAGGCGCAGTGCTAGGTGTAGGTATGGCCCGCGGTATTGGTGCCCTAAACCTACGGGTTATTGGCACCATTTTTATGTCTTGGGTTATTACCCTTCCCGCCGGTGCCGGTTTAGCGATTATTTTCTTCTTTTTATTCAAAGGTATATTTGGGTAAAGCCCATACTCGCTTAGCTAACAGGCTCAGACAATGCTCATTGTCTGAGCCGCAATTCACACCACTCCCAGCCCAAACACCCGATCACAGCCACTTAACGCTTGCGACCAACCACTCGTCTGATTTCAGCCAATAAGCGTTGATAACGAGCGATAAGTTAAGTACCTTTTTGCGTTAATGTTCTCATTTTGCAAAATAAATCATAAGTAGAACACTCCCCAATTAAAAGCCATCAGGAAATTAACATGCGTCTATTGCTTAGTTTAGCGATTACCACCACGCTGCTCAGCGGCTGTGGTCAAATTTCAAGCCCCGAAACCGGCGCTTCGTCCGCACAAAGCTCGAAAACTGAAAGTGTTGTTCAATCTGAAAGCGAGCGCTTAAATCAGTGGTTTGAAGAAGAGTACGAAAAAGAATTACTGCTCTCCCCCATGTACCTCACCCGCCTGGGCCGCAAAGAACACTACGGGGAAATTGATGATTTCAGCGAAGAAGCTGAATTAGCCTATCTAGAGCGTCAGGCCAAATCCGCCGAAACACTGCGCAGCCAATTTAACTATGAGGCACTAAGTAGCGAAGCTAAAGTTTCATATGACCTCTGGATGTACCAAATAGAAAGCGAGCAGGCGATGGCGCCTTATAGCCGCCATCGTTATGTCTTCAATCAAATGCGCGGCATGCACTCCTATTTACCCAATTTTTTAATCAACTTCCATAAAGTTGATTCAGAATCGGACATGAACGACTACGTTACACGCCTAAGTGCTACTGCGGAATCTATTGGCGTACTGCTTTCCCGCGCACAGCTCAATGCCAGCGAGGGTGTTCGCCCACCTCGTTTTGCTTATGAGGGCGCTATCACTCAATCAACGAACCTGATTACCGGCCAACCTTTCGACAAGGAAAGCACGGTCGATTCACCTTTGTGGCAAGACGCTCAACAGAAAGTTGATGCCTTGCTTGAAGCGGAGACAATTAGTGCTGACACAGCCAACAATCTGAAAGCCGCCGCCAAAAAAGTGCTGCTAAGTGAGTTTGAACCCTCTTATAAAAGCCTAGTAAGCTGGCTAAAAGAAGATGTAACCAAAGCTTCAGCCGAGGCTCTGGGTGTGGGCTCACTGCCCCAAGGCAAATCCTATTACGACGCACAGCTTCTCAGCAATACAACGCTTAAGCTTAGTTCAGACGAAATTCACGAACTGGGTTTGCAGGAGGTTGCTCGTCTGCGAGCCGACATGCTTGCCCTGCAAAAGCGCGCGAAATTTGAAGGTAGCCTACAGAATTTCTTCCACTTCATTAAAACCGATCCACAGTTTTTCTATGAGAATACGGATGAAGGCCGACAAG
>Ga0209825_1000158_pt1 | contig 69107 bp, 56 predicted proteins | sample EN8Hudsemesocosm_FD_184631 | JGI IMG/M metagenome (GOLD analysis project Ga0209825, IMG submission 184631) | Methane-oxidizing microbial communities from mesocosms in the Hudson Canyon - EN8B Hudson Canyon (SPAdes) (version 2) | ecosystem: Environmental > Aquatic > Marine > Cold seeps | place... | reverse complement strand
AGCGGCTTTTGTGCGGAGTTGAAGTTGGACGCAGGACGTACTGGGGCACTCTATTAATTCGCCCGAGCAGAATGAGTTTTTGGACATGGATGTCCTAAAAAGATATGTAGCGAGGATGGCGCGCTAATGCTTCGCACTAATTTGTATAGGTGGGAAGAATCGACGGTTACGTTGCACTTTGGGCAACTTACTTCTTGATAACAGGTCATAAAACCAAATTATACAGGACACCTACAAATTCGACCCATTACCGAATTTTGATAAGATATGAAGAATTGTTGTAGGTTTAGCCGTTATTGCTTGGGGATATGCCGTTCAAAACTGGTGGGGAGCCGTTGGTCTTGTACCGTTATTAACTGCAACAGTTAATTTTTGCCCTTTATACCCGCTACTAGGTATTAATACTTGTAAAAAAACCTTAGCCTTTTATGGCTATTACTTAACCACAGATTAAAGAGAATAAAAAAATGTAGCCTTGATGTAGTGAAACGAAATCAAGGGGAATTTCAGCTAAACCTTGATTCCACGTTGTTTCATCAAGACTACAAAAGCTCAGCACAACTAAGCATAAATACTTAATATACCGTTACTAGCAATTGCTCTACCTGCCTCAATCTCATCAGTTATATGCATAGAATTTTCTGAAAATTCATTTTCTAGCATTTCATTGCTATCTTTTTCGCCTTTGCCAGCACCACTTCCCATCTGACTAAACCCTCTTTGCTGTTTTTGCCCTGCATCTTCTTGCGATACGCTAACCTCGGCTAAATTGAGTTGTTGAGCAGAAAACATTTCTCGTAATTTTGGTAAGGCTGCATCAATTGCTTCTTTTACTGCAGCATGCTGTGTAGTAAATGCAACGGTTGCCTGATCTTGGCTCATATCAATTTTAATATTGATTGGGCCTAAGTGCCCAGGATTCAATCTAAGTTCAGCAGATGGAATGGCTTGTTTATGCATCCAGATGACTCTTTCGCCTATTTCTTTATTCCATTCTGGGTTTGCAAAATGTTTTGTCATTGCTGGAATCTCAGCTTTATTCTCTACCATAACTGCGCGGTTTAGATTGGCAATATCTGTTGCAAATTTTGGCAACACTCTTTCAGTTGTTAACTCTACATCTTTACCTTGTAAAACATTACTATTTTGGTTCTGCTTACTTAACACAGAGTCTATATCTGTAGGCTTCATCTTCATCATTGCATCATTCTGTTGCAATAATTCATCTTTTACTTCAGGTTTAACTGAAAAGTCTATACTTTGCTGTTCTAATATTTGCTTTGTCGATAGGTTTTCTTTATTGCCACCCATTTTTAGCTCTTGATAAATAGCTTGAGACTGAACCCCTGCTTTATCAAATTGCTTGGACTCATTTAATGTTGCAACTATTGAAGCCATCCGATTCTCAATATCAGCTTCATCCAAATCTTCCTCTAAAAAAGACATTAGCTGCTCTTCATTATCAACAGATAGCTCTATTTTTTCGGGTGACTTTTCTTTAGGCACCTCTGTTTCTATTTGATTTTCACTAGAAGTACTAAATTTATCAACCGATTGTAATAAATCTTCAACAGCAACCTGCTGTTTATTTAATGCTTCTGTTATTTTATTAGAAATAGTCTCTTTAATAGATTCAATACCTAAGACTAATTGCTCAACTTCACTTGCTAAAGCTGTTTTATTCTCTTTATCTACAGTATTGATGGCTTCTGAATCATTATTCACTGGCTGCTCTTGCAACAAGCTTTCTAGCTGTTTAACATTCTCAACAATATTATCAACATGCCTTACTTGCTTCTGCTCAAACTCGTTACTGGCTACTTGTTGAATAACTTCTTTTTGCTCACCCACCATTGGATCAGAAATATTGAATTGTTTTTGTTCTTGGCTAGATGATTCTATCGCGGAAGAATGATCTCTAGGCTCTTTATCTTCAATATTAACTTTATCAGGTTTTATAGGTTCAGGTTCTTCAACGTCCAAAAAATTGATCTGGTTTTGTTCTTGGTTAGATGTCTTTATCGCGGAAGAATGATCTCTAAGCTCTTTATCTTCAATATTAGCTTTATCAAGTTTTATAGATTCAGGTTCTTCAACGTCCAAAAAATTGATCTGGTTTTGTTCTTGGTTAGATGTCTCTATCGCGGAAGAGTGATCTCTAAGCTCTTTATCTTCAATATTAGCTTTATCAAGTTTTATAGATTCAGGTTCCTCAACGTCCAAAAAATTGAACTGGTTTTGTTCTTGGTTAGATGTCTCTATCGCGGAAGAGTGATCTCTAAGCTCTTTATCTTCAGTATTAGCTTTATCAGGTTTTATAGATTCAGGTTCTTCAACGTCCAAAAAATTGAACTGGTTTTGTTCTTGGCTAGAAGCACCTATTTCTAAAGAAAGTACACTTTCATCTGTAATTTCAACATTAACTAGATCTGGTTTTATACTTTCAGACCCTTCAACTTTTTGTTCTAAATTTTTTAATGCTTGTTGCTCAAGATCTATTGAGTCATCTATTGGACTACTTGTATCACTTTTATTATCAATTTCACGACTAAGGTGGTGGCCTGGCTTCATCTGCTCTAAGCCAGCAACAATTTGATCTAATTTAGCAACTATTTCACTTTGTTCTGGCACATATTGTTTTATTGCCTTAATAGTCTCTATAGACGCTTCTATCTGAGTATCTATATCAACTTTTGTTTCTACTCCCTCATCCAAGGTATTTAATACACTAGCAAGTGTTTCCAGTGTATTTTCTAAATCAATATTTTTTTCTAGCAGGTTTTGCTGTGGCAAGTCTTTGCCAAGAAAAGCAGAGAAATCATTTATTTGTTCAGCCGTTTGGGATAAGTCGGCAATTTGATGCAGTTGCTTGCCAAGGTTAAGGTTCTCAATTACTAATTTATCTGATCCTTCAACTGATGCGCTTAATCCTTGCAACTGCTCTATCTTCTGCATCAAAGCATCAGAGAATTCAACTGATTCAGCCCCATCACCAGGCAATAGTTGTTGTATTGATTCTAAACTTTCCCCCGATGAGAGCATGGAAAGTAAGTTTGAGCTGTCGATATTCATGTACGTTCTCCGAATTCCTTAGCTAAGAACTAAGCATTTCTTATGCCACCATTCCTTCCAATACGCGTTGAACGATCATCTTGCTCATTTTGCTCTCTTTTTTCTTCTACTTTAATCTCTTCTTTAACGGCAGCTTCACAAACCTTTTGCATACTTTTTGTTTTCTGATGCTGTTGTTCCCACTGCTTGCGTGTATTAATCAATTGCTGCTCAACACCAACAACAACTTGCTCTTGCTCGGCAATAGCTTTATCCAATTTACTCATAAAAGCTTTAAACTCTAGCAATTGCTTAATATTAAGCCCTATTTTAGCGATTGACTGGTACTTAACTTCATACTCTTGACGATACAGTTTTAAATCTTCTAATTGTTTTTCCGCTTGTTGTTTTTTTTGTTGAGCAGCACCTAACTCCTTTAAGGTGTCTTTTTCATTTCTAGCATTTAACTCGACAATAACATTTAGTCTTTGAGATTTTTTCATTCTTTAACCATTAACACTGGGTAGCAATATTCCAATAAGAAAGCTAAGAAACGTGCATGAAACAACTTACCGATTTCTAACTATCATCATACAGCCCCTCCTAATAAAGCTTCCAACTCTGCTAAACTACGACTAATATCAACAGCTTCATTCATATCTTGCTGTAAGAATGTTGCTATAACAGCATTTTTTGCAATAGCTTCATCAATTCTAGGGTCAGAACCTGCTTGATAAGCACCTACACTAATCAAGTCTTTATTTTGTTGATAAAGTGAATACAGCCGTCTTAATTCCCTAGATAATTCTATTTGTTTTACTTCTGCAATATCCGACATAACTCTACTAATAGAGGCTTCAATATCAATAGCAGGAAAGTGGCCTGACTCGGCTAAACTTCTGGATAAAACGATATGCCCATCCAACACACCTCGAGCAGCATCAGCAATAGGGTCATTATTATCATCCCCTTCGGCTAAAACTGTATAAAATGCAGTAATTGATCCACCACCTTCATCGCCATTACCTGCTCTTTCTACAAGATGAGGTAACTTTGCAAAGACAGAGGGTGGATAGCCTTTTGTTGCAGGAGGTTCATCAATAGCTAATGCTATTTCTCTATGTGCTTGTGCATATCTTGTTAAAGAGTCCATCAATAACAGGACATCTAAGCCTTGATCTCTGAAATATTCCGCAATACTGGTTGCCAACATCGCGCCATGTACTCGCATTAAAGGGGAATCATCTGCTGGTGATGCGACAACAACAGAGCGTTTCATGCCCTCTTCGCCTAAAATCTTTAATACAAATTCATTAACTTCTCGCCCCCTTTCACCAATTAGCCCTACCACAACAACATCAGCCCGAGTAAATTTAGTCATCATCCCTAACAACACACTTTTCCCTACCCCTGTTCCTGCAAACAAGCCCATTCTTTGCCCACGACCTACGGCAAAAATTGAGTTAATAACTCTTACACCAACATCTAATGTATCTCTGATAGGTTTTCTTGAAAGCGGGTTGATTGTCTTACCGCTTAGGGAAATGGTTGCATCTGTTTTTAATGGACCTTTATCATCTAATGCATTTCCTGCACCATCTAACACTCGCCCTAATAAACTAAACCCAACTTTTGCTAAACTTTTCTTACCTAAAGGAATAACTCTACAGCCTGGCTCTAGTCCTTGGGTACTTCCTGTTGGCATTAAAAAAACATGCCCGCCTGAAAAACCTACAACTTCTGCACCAATCTTTTTACCTGATTTTGATTCGACCAGGCATAAAGAGCCTATTGCAGCTCTGCAACCTTCAGCTTCTAGAGTTAAGCCAACCATTCTTGTTAGCTTTCCTTCAACCACTAACTCAGGTATATCCGATAACCTTTCCGTATAGGGCTTGATTCGTTTTAACCAACTTTCACTTCGATTGGCAGCTGGGATCACTCTGTTTGATCCTCATCTCTTTCGCCGCCTAATACGGTTGCAACAATAACGGCAAGTCTATTTTCAATAGTGGTGTCTATATGTGATGTTTCCGTTTTCACTACACAGCCTCCCCTTGTAACCAAAGGGTCTTCAACAATATTCCACGGTGCGGTCATATCATCTAACGCTAGAGACTTTCTAAGCAATTCGGCATCTTCTGGATGCATTTGTAATGTTAGTTTTTGTGAGGCTAATGGCAATGCATTAACAGCTTCTCTAATCACTGCAACAATTTGCCCAGGATCAATTTTAATTTCTCTTCTTACAATCTGACTGGCAATCCCTATCGCTAAATTAACCAACTCAGTCTCTACAGCTTCGTCCAGTTCTTTAAATGGCTCATTTAATGATTCTAATAAACTAACAAAGGCCGCTGTTTCTTTTTGTATTAGATGTAAATTATCATCATATCCTTTCTTTTCACCTTCTACTTTTCCTTTTACAAAGCCTTCATCATAGCCTTTTGCTGTCCCTTCTTTAAAACCATCATCAAAGCCTTGTTTTTTTCCTTGAGCAAAAGCTTCATCATAGGCCTGCTGTTGCATTTTTTCGATGTCATCAACTGTTAAGGTCGCTTTTTCTTTTTTTGGTTGCACTACCGCAGGTTTCTTTTTCTTACCAAACTGCTCTGCAACATCCCAGAGCCCTAGAGCTTCCAGCTCGGAACTTGAAAATGGTTTTTCTTTAGACGAGTTCATCACCACCACCACTTCCCAGCATCATCTCACCTGATTCTGACAATTTCTTAGCAATAGTTAATATATCCTTTTGTGCAAGTTCTACTTCACTCAATTTAGTGGGTGGAGCAGCTTCTAAATCATCACGTAACATTTCAGCAGCTCGTTTAGACATATTGCCAAATATTTTTTCTTTAAGTCCTTCACTTACGCCTCTTAATGCAACTAATAATTGATCAGTAGAAACTTCTCTTAATAAGGTTTGAATACCACGATCATCTACGTTAATTAAGTCAGCAAAAACGAACATTTTATCTTGAATTTGTTGCCCTAACTCGCCATCAAATTCAGTGATACCTTCCATCATTTCTTCACTTAAACTACCTTCCAAGTAGTTTAAAATATTAGCAGCAGAGTCGACCCCACCGATATTAGATGCCTTAACACTATCACTACCTGTCAATTGTTTCTCCATCATATCATCCAGTTCTTTAATAGCTGCTGGCTGTACACTTTCCATGGTAGCAATTCTCATAATGATATCTGCACGCTGATTTTCAGCTAATAATGCTAAAACTTCTGCCGCCAAATCGGATTCTAACAATGATAAAATCATCGCAATAATCTGTGGATGCTCTAATCGAATCAAATCTGCGATTGAACGCACATCCATCCACTTAAGCTGTTCAATCCCTTTACTGTTTGCTCCCATCAGAATACGGTCAATAATATTACCGGCTTTATCCGCACCTAGAGCATTAGTCAGCATATTTCTAATATAACTGTCTGAATCTAACCCTAAGCCTGTTTCATCTTTAATTTCCATGATGAAGTCTTCAAGCACAACATCAACCATTTCTGCAGTGATCTGCCCCATTGTTGCCATGGCTGTACCTACAATTTGAACTTCTTTAGGGCCCATGTTTTTCAACACCCCAGCAGCTCTATCTTGGCCAACCGCTAACAGCATTAATGCTGCTCGCTCTGTCGCATTTAAGGTGATTTCAACTTCAGACATCGCTTTTTATCCATCCTTTAAGAACTTCTGCTACTAATTGAGGGTCTTCATCAATCAATTGTTGTATATATTCCAATCGTTTTTCATAGCTTTGAGGGGCATCTAATAATAATAAATCTTCAACACCAGCTGACAAGCCTTTTTCACTTACTTCCCCGCCCCCACCTTCAACAGGAACCGCCATTGGTTTACCATCCTCATCTAAACGAACGGTTCCCCCCATCGCATCGGCTTCTGTATGAGCATCTATCAATGCTTTAACTTCTTCATCCCTAGCAACTAAACCTCGCATGGTGGGTCTTAAAACACCAAAGACTAAAAATAAAACAACCAATACTGCTGTCAATTGTTTTGCAGCATCAATAAACCAGCCTTGTTCCCACAAAGGCAGGTCTGGCAATGCTTCAAACTCATCAGGTATTCTAAAAGAAATATTGGTAACGGTAACTTGGTCTCCTCGGCTACTATCGAAACCCACCGCTTGCATAACCAATTGTCTTAATTGATTAATATCTTCTTGAGCATAAGTCTGATCAGTAAACCCACCACTTTCTATCTTTACTTTTTTATCATCAACAACGACGGCAACCGATAGTCGACGTAAAACACCTGTTGCTAAACGCGTATGTGTAATAGTTTTATCTAATTCAAAATTACGTGTTGCACTTTTACTTGTTGAGGTAGGTGAATTTGTCTCTGCCGCATCCTGACCAACTGCAATTTCGGGAGCAACACCCGCTGGTGGTGGTTGATTTGATAATGCTCCAGGGACACCTTGTATGGCAGAACTAGAACTTTGTTCGTTTTGAGTTTGCTCGCTTCTTAATGCAGGTAAATCAGGATTAAACATTTCCTGGGTTTTTTCTGTAACAGTAAAATCTACATCTGCAGAAATTTGAGCTTGTAAACCTTCTCGGCCTACTAAAGGTATAAGAATATTTTCAATGCGTTGCATTAAGTGTTCTTCAAGGTTTTTTTTGTATTCAAACTGCTTTGAAGTTAAATACATATCTTCTGAAGAATCATTGTTACTGAGCATGCGCCCTTTTTGATCAACAACAGTAACCTGGGTAGATTCCATCATTGGCACGCTAGAGGCCACTAAATGAACAATTGCTTCAACCTGGCCTTTTTCTAGAGTTCTACCTTGAAATAAATTGACAATAACCGAAGCACTAGGTTTTTTACGTTTACGTACAAAAACTGATTGTTTTGGTAATGCGAGGAGGACTCGAGCTGTTTTAACATTTTGAATTGAAGAGACTGTTCTAGCGATTTCCCCCTCTAAAGCTCGTTGAAAACGCATAAGCTCTATATTTTTACTAGTACCAAAACCTGATTCTTTATCCAGTATTTCATAACCGGAACTCTTAGTTCTAGGTAAACCTTGTGCGGCTAATTTTAGTTTTAAACTACGCACCTGGTCTGTTGGCACCATAATAGCGCCAGACTCTGTTTCGATAGAGTAATCAACCCCCATTTGATCAAGGGTTTCTATGATTTCTGTCGCATCCTGATCAGCTACACCTGAAATAAGCAAATCATATGAATCTGCTTGCGACCATAATACAACGGCAATACCCACAGCAACACTTAATGCTATTCCAAGCATTAAGCCTATTTGCCGAGCCACAGATAAATTACCTAAGCCTTTTAGAATAGGAGGCGTTTCTACTTCCTTGGTTAATTCATCTAGCGCACTAGATTGTGAATCTAACTCAGCCAAATCTCCGCCGTCTTGCTCACTCATTCTTTCATCTTTGGGTACTTAGAACAAACTCTTTAAAAAATACTTTGATAATATCATTAAATGTATTGTAGTTGTTCGGTGGATTAACGTGAAAACTTAATTACATAGACATATTTACGAATGGAAAGGGATAAAAAGTCGTAATAACTAGAAAAAGAACACTTTAAAAATTAGAGATTGAAAAGTTATATATCGCCAACTTTTTAATAGCATTTGAATTTCTATTGGTAGAAGGAGTCTATTAATCATAGCCAACAACCCCCTACTACCAAGAAAGGCAACTTAAATCACATAGGCATATTCATTACATCTTTATATGCATCTACTAATTTATTTCTCACTTGCAACATTGCTTGAAAAGAAACACTGGCTTTTTGCGATGCAATCATAACTTCAGCTAAGCCGACATCGGAGTCGCCTAGTTCAAAGGATTTTGATAACGACGCAGATGTTTGCTGTGTTTCATTGACTGAATCGATAGAATCTTTCAGCATAGCGGCAAAATCAGACCCACCTGCTGTCTGTTCTGCTTTTATTGGTTTACTTGATGCTTCAATTGACATTGTCCGCATCTGAGCTAACACTTGATTTACATTAATATCACTCATATCACCCTCTCATCACATTGCATCGTACTAAATATGCATTAATCCACTTTATATGATTACAAGCATTTTTCAAGCCAACACCAAAAAACTGACACTTATTCATTTTTACACCACTAACAAGGGACAGCAACGCCCGCATCTTTCATCCTTGCAATTTTATACCTCAAAGTTCTTGGACTAATACCCAATTTCTCTGCAGTAATTTTCCTACTTCCCCTTTCATCACGTAAAGTTTGCAAAATAATATTTTCTTCAGCAGAGCGCACACTATCACCTAGGCAAGCTCCCGTCGTTACAACAGGTGTTTCAAAAGACAAGTTAGCAACTGTTTTGATAGGCTCAGTCCTTACAATTTCAGCTCTCATTAATTGTAATTGTTCATCCATATCAGATTCAAACACTAAACACTCTGGAAGAATATAGCCTTTCTGCTGCAATATTAACGCCCTTTGCACAACATTTTCCAACTCCCTTACATTACCTGGCCAAGCATAATTTTGCATAATAACCGCGGCATCTTCACTAAAAACAGGTAAAGCCTTTCCTTCTTTCCAATGTTTTTTCATTAAACCCATTGCCAACGGCAATATATCTCCAACCCTATCTTTTAAAGAAGGAATTTTAATAGGAAAGACACTTAAACGATAATACAAGTCCTCCCTAAACAAACCTTGCTCTACATGTTCTTTTAATTTTCGGTTAGTTGTTGCCAAAACTCTGACGTTTAAACTTATTTTTTCTTGCCCACCTAAACGTTCAACTTCTTTTTCCTGAAGAACCCGTAATAGTTTTGCCTGTAACCCAATATCCATTTCTGAAATTTCATCCAGCAATATTGTTCCATCCTGAGCTTGCTCAAACTTACCAGGCATAGAATGAGTCGCACCGGTATAGGCGCCTTTTTCATAGCCAAACAGGATTGATTCCAGCATATTTTCTGGAATAGCTGCGCAATTAATCGCTACAAAAGGTCCATTATGATTCAAGGAGTTCTGGTGTATAAACTTAGCCATCACCTCTTTACCTGTACCACTTTCACCTTGTAACAAAACGGTTACCTCGGTTTTTGCCACTTTTGAAGTCAAAGCATAAAGTTGCTTCATCTTAGGGTCAACAACAATTCTTTCACTAGGTTGAGATGTTTCAGTTATGACAAATTCAGCTACTTTTTTTACCAAAGTAGAAGCTTCAAAAGGTTTAATTAAATAATCCGCAGCTCCTGATTGCATCGCTTCAACTGCTTTTGGAATGGTGCCATACGCAGTCATTAAAACGACAGGCGTATCAGAATACATCTGTTGCATATTATTTAATAACTGAAAGCCGTCCATTACAGGCATTTGAATATCACTCACCACCAGCCTAAAGTTGTTTTTAGCTAACTTACTTAACGCCTCTGTACCATTATTAGCATAAAGAAGTTTATAACCTTCAAGCTCCAAGGTATCACATAGCGCCTCACATAAATCAACATCGTCCTCAACCACTAATACATCATACTGCTTCATAACTATTCTCCATTGACTGATAACCATCTTCTGACAAAGTTGGAATATATTGATTTATACAAGGTAAAATCAGTGTAAACAATGTACCAACACCTTTTTTTGAATCACATTTAACCGAGCCACTATGGGCTCTTACAACACTATCTACTACAGCCAACCCTAAGCCTGTCCCTTTCACTTTTGTTGTATAGAAAGGCTCAAACAATCGTTGCTTGGTCTGTTCGTCTATACCCGATCCATTATCTTGTATTCGGATTTGTAAGCTGGTCTGATCTCGTTGATCCAGCATCATACTTATTTCACCATTAGCTGTTTGCGCATCAACGGCATTATTAAGCAAATTCATAACAGCTCCCAACAATGCATCTTCGTTTCCTAACATGACATCGGCTTGCACTTTATTACTAACAACAAATTTTAAATTACCTTTTGAAGCAATTTCATGCATATTTTCATCAATCCTTTCTAAAAAGTGTTGCAATGAAAATACATCCATTGCTAATCGCCCTTCTTTAGCAAAGATCAACATGTCATTCACTTGTCTCTCAAGGTAATGCAAGCGTTCAAGAATTTTGTTTGAGAATTTAATTCGACTGGCATCAGGAACAGATGCTTTATTCATTTGAGAAGCGTATAAAATAGCGGTTGAAAGAGGAGTACGTACTTGATGAGCCATACTGGCCACCATTTCTCCCATTGCCGATAGGTGCTTCTGCTGATTAACCATATCTTGCAAAGAACGTAATTCACTGACATCAGACAATAAGATGATCTGACCTGATTCATTATTAAGCACATTCTGCGTAACACTGACTCGAGTACCATCTCTCAATTGTCTTTCATGGGGATTATCAAAAATAGAAATTAAGCTTCGCTGAACAACCGCAGACCAGTTTTGACCGATTAAAGGTTCGCCCAGATACTTAACCGCAATCTCATTACAATCAACCACTTGATTGCTAGCGTTTAAAACAATAACCGCAGCAGGTAAAGCTGCCAAAATTTGTTGCAAGCGACCTGCCAACTTTTCTTTTTCAATTAATGTTTTAAGCCGCTCTGTACGCGCAGCGGTTAATTCTTTACTTAAAGTCGCAACTTGAGTTTGTAAGCCTTGATAGGATTCAGACAAGTTTAGGGATAGCTCATTAAAAAGCTGAAAAGCATCGGTAAGCTTTTCTGTTTTTAAGGATTGAGAATTAATCTGAGTATTCATATCTAATCTTCACTTTTAAGAGTTACCCCTGTAAAAGCAAAAACCAGACCAGTTTTTTTAGTTGTTATATTTCAAACAATTAAAACACAAAATGACAATAATTTGACGTTAAAATAAAGAGATAGCAAGAGAGTTTTAGTGATTCAAAGCATAGCCACAGATAGATCTATGACAACTCATATTTGCGTAATTTTTCAACTAATGTCGTCCTACGCATATTAAGCAGTTTTGCTGCATGAGCTACAACACCATTGCATTCAGATAAAGCCTGTTGAATAAGATTCACTTCCATATCAGTTAAATATCCTTTTAAATCCATTCCTTGCTCCGGCAATTGGGATATACGAGCCAAATCATCCGAAGCAGTAGTTTCTGGTATTGGCTCTACTGTTTCTGCAACCTTTTCTTCAGTTTTTACCGGCTCTTGTTCAAAAATATGTTCTAGAGCAAATCCTTCAGGAACATTATATCCTTGAAATTTTTCAGGCAAATCAGCCCAATCGACCAATCCATTGGGATTAGTTATAGCCAACCTTTCTATAAAATTAGAGAGTTCACGTACATTACCCGACCAAGGGTGCTGCATCATCAAAGATAAGGCTTCACGAGTAAATCCTACACTTCCTCTATTAGCCTTTTCCATACGAAAAACCAAATCATTAACTAATAATGGAATATCCTCAACACGCTCTCTTAAAGAGGGTAGCTCTATGGGGAAAACATTTAAACGATAAAATAAGTCCTCTCTGAATCGCTTTTCCACTATTTCATTTTCTAAGTTCCTATGTGTTGCCGCTACAATCCTGACATTACAGGAAATCGTTTTATTACTCCCAACTCGCTCAAAAGTACGTTCTTGAAGCACTCTTAATAATTTAACCTGCATGGGCATGGGCATATCACCAATTTCATCAAGAAACAGTGTTCCCCCTTCTGCCATTTCAAACCTGCCCTGTCTTGATGTTAAAGCTCCAGTAAACGCACCTTTCTCATGACCAAACAATTCACTTTCTAATAACTCGCCAGGAATGGCTCCACAATTAACGGGAACAAAAGGTTTATTTCTTCTATTGGAAGCTTTATGTAAAGCTTGGGCGACAACTTCTTTACCCGTTCCCGATTCACCTAAAACAAGAACCGTTGCATCCGACCCCGCAACTTGATCAATCAACTCTCTAACTTGTTTTATATTTTTACTACTACCCGCCAAGCCTTTATTAGTTTTTGATCCTTGTGCTTTTGCAACCACTCTTTTGGGAACAGGAAGTTTTTTTAAAGTTTCACTTAACGCTGGATAAAGTGTCGGCCACTCATAAACTTGCGTGACCATTTTCTGAATGGCTGTAGGGGTTTGACCTGCATTACCTTTATTAACTAATAAAATGACAGGTAGATCAAAACCATAATCCAACACTGTTTTTACTAGTAATGCCTGTTTCTCACAGCCACTCCCTATAAAAATTGCACAAAGATTATCAAGCGTACCTAGCAAAGAAATATAACCATCAACTGTTGCTGTTGAAACCTCATATTCCATAAATGACAAGATACTCTCAAATTCCTGAGTCCTTGTTTCATTATCATCAATTAATAATAGTCGTGGCAAAGCCATGGTCCTTACACTCTTTCCAAAATTTTATACTAAGCAAATTATAATATGCATACATTTACAACCTTCTATCAGCACTTTACCTATAGACAAAGTACTGAATTGTGAAAATTACTATCTAAATACTCCATAGCACTCTATTCCACAATTCCTACCAAGTATAGCTAGATTTTAAAAAAATATTAGCATAAGCACAAAGTAAAGTATTTAAATATTTTTTCGTAAAAACATCAATCTATTTCAGTCTGTTGCGGCTACTTCCTAATAAACATTTCAAAAACTTACAATACATTTTTTTATCATTTTTATAATCAGAGCTTGACAAAAACTTCTCAATATAGAAACTAGACAATTGTTTTATAAAATTGAGCCACTTCTTTGAACGATATATCTCTTAGTATACTGTTTGGTATACTTATAGCCCTGCTACTCCTTTCTGCTTTTTTTTCTGGCTCCGAAACAGCTTTAATGACCTTAAATCGTTATCGCTTACAGCATTTAGTTAAACAAAAACATCGTGGCGCTATGAAAGCGCATAAATTATTACAACGCCCAGATAGATTAATGGGACTAATTCTTTTAGGTAATAATTTTGTCAATATCGGCGCTTCTTCTTTAGCAACAGTTATTGCTATGCGGCTAATTAATGAAGGCTATGTTAATCTTAGCCAAGAAGAAATTATCCTTGCTTCCACCGCCACCTTAACTTTTGCAGTTCTTATTTTTTCAGAAGTAACACCTAAAACATTAGCAGCTCTTAAACCTGAAGTTCTTGCCTACCCTGCGGCCTGGCTTTATACACCATTATTAAAATTACTCTACCCCTTTGTATGGATAGTTAATTTAATATCCAACCTTTTATTGAGGTTAGTAGGTGTTAATGCATCAAAAATAAAAAAAGACCAACTTAATAAAGATGAGCTAAAAAGCATAGTAGCTGATGCAGAAAACCTTATGCCTGCTAGATACCAAAATATGTTGCTTGGTATTTTAGATCTTGAATCAGCTTCTGTCGAAGATATAATGACACCTAGAAATGAAATTCTAGGTATTGACCTTGAGCAACCCATTGAAGATATTATTAAACAAATTCAATCCAGCTCTCACACTCGCCTTCCTATCTATAAAAAAAGCATTGATCGCGTCATTGGTTTTTTACATTTAAGAACGCTTATCCCTTTAATTAATCGTACTGACTTTGATAAGCAGAGTATTACTGAAAACCTAACAAAACCTTTCTTTATTCCTGAAAGTACTCCTTTACACAAACAAATACAAAGCTTTAAAGCCGAAAAATTACGTATTGGCCTAGTTGTTGATGAATATGGAGATGTACAAGGCTTAGTGACCTTAGATGATTTACTGCAAGTAATTGTTGGGGAATTAGTTGCTGAAGAAGCTGATGTAAAGGAACAGGATGACGGTAGCTTTTTAGTTGACGCTAGCGTTACTGTTCGTGAACTTAATCGCATTACCCAGTGGGATTTACCTACAGAGGGACCAAAAACGCTTAACGGCCTAATTATAGAGTATATGGAGACCATTCCTGAAGCAGGTGTTAGCCTTCGATTGCATGGTTATGCTTTAGAAATAATCAAATGTGATGAGAACACCATCAAACAAGTAAAATTCTATCCTAAAAAATAGAACATTTTTTCAATAATTTTTTTATAGCGTCTATACTATTAATCAATAAGCAAGTCATTCTACGAGAACAATGGCAAAATTTACGATTTTTTTTAAAGATAAAGCAATTCAATCATCCATCTATGATTCGGGCGTTATTCGCATTGGTCGTGATAGCAGTAATGATTTAATTATTGATAACTTAACTGTTGCACCAGTACATGCAGTGATTAATGTTGATGGAGATAACTGTCTAATAAAACAACTTTCAGACAGCCACCCTTTAATCATTAACCATGAGAAAGTTGAAGAAGCTTTTCTTGAAAACAACAATGTTATCTCAATTGGTAAACATAGCATTGTGTTTAATACCACAGAATCAATTACACCAGACACAAAAGCTTTTTCTTCCAGTAAGAAAGATGTTGAATCACTCAACTCACAATTAGAAGATAAAGTGCATACCCCTGATGGTAATCTACAAATAATGGATGGGCAACATATTGGCCGCATCCTTCCTTTAAAAAAATCCATGACTCGTTTAGGTCATGCAGGGTCAGGAGTAGTCATTATTTCTAAAAGAAAAGAGGGGTACTTTATGTCATCTCTAGAAACACATATGGATATTCTTATTAACCAACAACCTTTAGCTGATGAAACTATTCAGTTAAAAGATAACGATATTATTGTTATTAATAATGTTTCGATGCAATTTTTTCTTGAGCAATAACCATGACAGAAATAACTAACGACAAACGTCATTTTCATCGTATTTTTTATAATGCTGATGTTACATTAAGTAATGACTCTAATTCACAAGTTCAATCTTGTAAATTAATTGATATATCCCTAAAGGGCTGCCTTCTAAAGTTTGAATCACCTTGGTCAAGCCCTCTGGAAAGCATTTATACCTTAACTTTACAATTATCTGACGAAGTAAATATCAACATGCAAGTGAGTGTATCTCATGTTATTGCTGATGAAGTCGGGTTCAAATGCGAACATATTGATATAGATAGCATCTCGCAACTACGTCGATTAGTTGAGCTTAATCTTGGTGATAGCGATATTCTTGAAAGAGATTTACTTGCTCTAACTGCATTAGATACTTAATTTGCCCTGACTATAAATACCCAAATGCATCTAGTGCTTCAGAAACAGTTGATACCGCACTAATTGTTAAGCCATTGATAGCCACTTTAGGTGCATTTGCCTTAGGTATAACCGCTTTCTTAAAGCCATGCTTTGCCGCTTCATTTAACCGAGCAAAACCATTTGCTACCGGTCTTATCTCACCGTTTAAGCCTATTTCGCCAAAAAACACCACATCATGAGGAATAACTTTATTTTTAAGGCTAGATACAACACTTACAAGAATCGCTAAATCAGAAGCTGTCTCAGTTACTTTTATCCCCCCAACCACATTGACATAAATCTCATCATTTGCAGTAAATATACCTGCATGTCGCGTTAGAACAGCTAATAACATTGCTAAACGATTAGAGTCCAAACCGACAGCCAGTCTCCTAGGGTTACCATATTGACTTTCTGTTACCAAGGCTTGTATTTCCACCAATAAAGGACGAGTACCTTCCCAAATAACAGTAACAACACTTCCTGACGATGGCGTATCTGATCTTGATAAAAACATAGCTGAAGGATTTTTAACTTCTTTTAAGCCAGTACTTCCCATTGAGAAAAAGCCTAACTCACCAACGCTTCCAAATCTATTTTTATCTGACCTTAACACTCTAAACCTTGCATCTTCAGTAGATGACAAAATAACTTGAGCATCAACAATATGACTTAATGTCATGGGCCCCGCCAAAGACTGGTCTTTAGTGACATGACCCACCATAAAAATTGAAACATTATGGCTTTTGGCATATTGAGTTAAATAGCTGGCGGACTCTCTTACCTGAGATACTGAACCAGGTGCAGTATCTGAATCAACCGTATGCATAACCTGGATTGAATCAATAATAAGTAAAGTTGGCTTTTCAGAATCAACCGTATCGCAAATACTTTGTACCGAAGTCTCTGCCAGCATCTTAATCGCTGAGGCATCCAATTTAAGCCGATGCGCTCTTTCTGCTATTTGTTGTAACGACTCTTCACCAGAGACATACAATACAGAAAACCCCTTTTGGGCCACACTAGCAATGACTTGCAGTAAGATGGTACTTTTTCCTGCTCCTGGCGCCCCTCCAATTAAAACCACACTACCAAGTACAATACCGCCGCCTAGTACACGGTCAAATTCAACTAAGCCGGTAGGGATTCTTTCAGCTTGTGCCAAATCGACATCTGAAAGTAATTTAACTTCTGAACGTGATCCCGTATATCCAGATTTTCTTGCGCTCGATTTTACATCACTGCCCAATCGAACTTCTTTAATAACATTCCATTCACCACACGCAGTACACTGCCCACCCCACCGAGGGTATTCAGCACCACAATCAGTACATACAAAAGCGATTTTTTGTTTTTTTGCCATTTTAAAACAATCAATAATTACAAATTTTCATTAATAATGAGTGAGGAGCCAATAAAAAGTCAGACTCAAGAATTATTGAATTCCCACACCTAAGCAACACTTTCAACTCTTACTCTTTGAGTCACTCCACATAAAAGTGTGTAAGGAATGGTATCCGCATAGGTCGCCACCTCTTCTACAGGCAAACCCTCCCCCCATAATGTTACTGTATCACCAGGCTTACTATTAGCTTGACTAGAAAGATCTACCGTAACCATATCCATAGAAACTCGACCAATTATAGGCACTCTCTTTCCATTGACTAATACTGGGGTTCCTGATTTTGCAGCTCGTGGATAGCCATCTCCATAACCTATAGCAACAACACCCAATATTGTTGTTGATTTACTCACCCAGGTACCCGCATAACCTACCGCCTCCCCCGCTTTAATTTTTTTTACACTAATCAAGCGCGCATGCAGACTCATCACAGGCTTTAACCCCAAATCTAATCCACAATTCTCTGAAAAGGGGGACACTCCATATAACATTATTCCCGGCCGTACCCAGTCAGAAATAGAGTCTGACCAAGCAATAATTCCTGCTGAATTAGCGATACTTTTTTCACCAGAGTATGATTCTGTTAGCTGTTTAAAAAGTCTTAACTGCTTATCAGTAACATCACTCTCTTTATCATCAGCACTTGAAAAGTGGGTCATTAATGAAATAGGCTGCTTAACCCTAGGACAATTTATAAGCCTCTGATAAGCAGATACAAATTCATCAGGGTTAAATCCTAAGCGATTCATCCCAGAATCCAGCTTTAACCAAACCGATACCTTTTTTTGAGCTGAATAGTTTTCTAATATATCTATCTGACCGATAGAATGAACGACACAGTCTAAATCAAACTGCATCAACTCATCTAACTCTTGCTCACAAACAAAACCTTCTAACACAGTAATTCTACATGTTATTTTAGCTTTCCTTAACCTCACCGCCTCATCAACACGCGCAACAGCTATTCCATCAACACCCTCTAAAACTTTAGCTATCTGCAATAGGCCATGCCCATAAGCATTCGCCTTTATAACAGCCATAATTTTAGCTGCTGGAGCATATTCTCTAACTCTTGCTAAATTATGTTTAACAGCTGTTAAGTCGACTACCGCATAGGCTGCTGGGGTCATTCATAATCCTCTGCTGAATACGGGTCACCAGCAAAATTCTCAAATTTTGTAAACTGTCCTAAGAATGTTAAGCGTACTGTACCTAAAGGACCATTTCGTTGCTTACCTATAATAACCTCTGCAGTACCTTTATCTGGGCTATCTTCGTTATAAACCTCATCTCGATAAACAAATACAATCAAATCAGCATCCTGCTCAATCGCTCCCGACTCTCTTAAATCCGACATTACTGGACGCTTATTTGGGCGTTGTTCAAGATTACGGTTAAGCTGTGATAGCGCAACCACAGGAACATTTAACTCCTTAGCTAAAGCCTTTAAACCTCGGGAAATATCAGAAATCTGTTGGACTCTATTTTCACCACTAGAAGGAGACTGCATTAACTGCAGATAATCCAGCACGATAAGCCCTAAAGGCCCATGCTCACGCACTAACCTTCTACACCTAGCTCGCACTTCTGTTGGTGTTAATGCTGGTGTATCATCTATAAATAACTTAGTTTCCGCCAACATATTTATTGCTGATGTTAAACGCGGCCACTCATCATCATCTAATTTACCTGTCCTAACTTTGTTTTGATCAATCCGCCCCAGTGACGACATCATCCGCATAGCTAATGAATCACCCGGCATCTCCATACTAAAAACAGCGACTGGTTTACCACTTGAAATAGCAACATTTTCAGCCATATTCATGGCAATAGTTGTTTTCCCCATAGATGGGCGGCCTGCGACAATAATTAAATCAGCTGGCTGTAAGCCCGATGTTAAATCATCAAAATCGTTAAACCCCGTACTCTCTCCAGTAATACTACCTTCTTGCTCATACAAAGTTTCAATCTTATCAACAGCAGTTGCCAACAAGTTTTTGATAGATTTAAATCCACCTTCTTGTCCTCGTTGTCTTTGTTCTGCTATTTTAAAAACATCACGTTCAGCCTGTTCTAATAATTCAGAAGTATCTCTACCTTCTGTATTAAATGCAGAATCTGAAATTTCAGTACCGATATGAATCAATTGCCTTAAAACAGAACGGTCTCTAACAATATTTGCATAAGCTACAATATTTGCTGCGCTAGGAGTGTCTTTTGCTAAAGTTCCAAGATATGCTAACCCCCCAACACTCTGTAACTCCCCAATCCCATCTAACGATTCTGAAAGCGTAATCACATCAAAAGGATCTTGTTTTTCGGCTAATAGCTCAATCGTGGTAAATATTAAGCGGTGATCTTTTCTATAAAAATCTTCAGCAATTACTTTATCTGCAACTGAATCCCAAGTTTGATTGTCTAGCATCAAACCTCCCAACACTGACTGCTCGGCTTGTATAGAATGAGGCGGCACTTTTAGTGATTCGACTTCGTAGTCAGGTGCGTAAGAATAATCTTCCATTATTTATATTAGTTGGCATTACAATCTAGCTATTATATAGAAATTTCAAATATATAGTTAATGCTGATAATTGATAAAACGGCTGAAAAATACCCTAACATCAGGTATTATTAGGGTAATAATTTTTAGCTTCTTAACTTTGTAGCAGCGTATAACTCGTTGCTCACCTACATAAAAAGAAAAATATGACACAAGATGAATTAAAAAAACAAGTTGCACAAGCTGCCCTACAATATATTGATGGCGAAACAATTATTGGTGTTGGGACTGGCTCAACCGTTAATTTCTTTATTGATATGTTAGCTGATTATAAAGGTAAAATTAAAGCAGCAGCATCTAGCTCTGACGCAACAACTGAGCGTCTTAAAGGCGTAGGCATTCCTGTTATTGAATTAAATAGTGTTGATGAAATTGGTGTTTATGTAGATGGCGCAGATGAAGTTGACACTAACAAAAAACTTATTAAAGGTGGTGGCGGCGCATTAACTCGTGAAAAAATCATAGCAGCAGCTAGTAAGAAATTCGTCTGTATTGTTGATAGTACAAAAAGCGTTGATGTTTTAGGTGCATTTCCTTTACCTGTAGAAGTTATCCCTATGTCACGTAACTATGTTGCTAATGAACTTGAAAAATTAGGTGGCCGCCCAGTTTGGCGTAAAGACTATTACACAGATAATGGTTGTGAAATTTTAGATGTACACGGTCTAAAAATTGTTGATCCTGTTAAATTAGAAACTATCATTAATGGTATTACGGGTGTTGTCACTAATGGCTTATTTGCCGCAAGAGACGCTGACGTTGTTCTAGTTGGCAATGGTGATAAAGTAGATACTATTAAATAATAGATTTATCCGCTTACATAAAATAAAAAAGGCCGATTCAGTAAACTGAATCGGCCTTTTTTATATAAGCCTGAACCTAACTTAGGCCCAGACTTTAAGCAAAATACTTTTTACAAAGTATTTACAGCATTTAAATCAGCAAAAGCCTGCTCTAAACGAGTTGCCATAGCTACTTCACCTGCACGTTGCCATACACGTGGATCGTAGTATTTTTTGTTAGGATTATCTTCACCGTCTGGGTTACCGATTTGACCTTGTAGGTAAGCTTCATTAGCTTTATAGAAGTTCATGATACCTTCCCATGTTGCCCACTGAGTATCAGTATCGATATTCATTTTAACAACACCGTAACCAATTGATTCTTTAATTTCTGCTTCAGAAGAACCAGAACCACCATGGAATACGAAAGTTAATGTATTAGCAGCAACGCCGTATTTTTCAGAAACGTAGGCTTGTGAATCACGAAGGATTGTTGGAGTTAACTCAACATTACCAGGTTTGTATACACCGTGTACGTTACCGAAAGAAGCTGCGATAGTGAAACGAGGACTTACTTTGCTTAACTCTTCATAAGCGTAAGCAACTTCTTCAGGCTTAGTATATAGGTCAGCCTTGTCCATTCCAGTGTTATCAACACCGTCTTCTTCACCACCTGTACAACCTAATTCAATCTCAAGCGTCATACCCATTTTATCCATACGCTCTAGATATTTTGCACAAGTTGCAATATTTTCTTCTAAAGACTCTTCAGATAAATCTAGCATGTGCGAGCTGAATAATGGCTTGCCAGTTTCTGCAAAGTGTTTTTCACCTGCATCTAATAAACCGTCAATCCAAGGTAATAATTTTTTCGCTGCGTGATCAGTATGAAGAATAACTGGAACGCCATAAGCTTCAGCAACGTTATGAACGTGTTTAGCACCAGAAATAGCACCAAGAATTGCGTTACCTTGACCTTCAGTTTTAAGACCTTTACCAGCAACAAATGCAGCACCGCCATTTGAGAACTGAATAATAACAGGTGCTTTTACTTTAGCAGCTGCTTCAATAGCACCATTGATAGAATCTGTATTAATACAGTTTACACCTGGAAGTGCAAAACTATTTGCCTTACAAATTTCAAAAACTTTTTGAACGTCATCACCTGAGATAACACCTGGTTTTACAACATCTAATATTTTTTGTGACATATTTTAAATCTGTTTAAATTGATAAAATTCTGATAGAAAAAATTAAGCAGTTTTAATTTATTAATCAAAACTGCTCTCTAAATCTATTTAAGCTTCTACTGCAGCTAATCTATCAGCCAATAACTCTTCTAAAGTAACTAATGCTTTTTCAAAGCCTTGGATACCTTCAGCTAATTTATCTGTAGCCATACGGTCTTCAGCGTGCATAGCATCAAAAGTAGCTTTATCAACATTGATTTCTGCAATATCCATAGCACCAGATTTAGAAGCATCTAATTTAATAGGTAAGTTACCTTCAGTTGCTTGTAATTCTTCAAGTAGTCCTGGAGAGATTGTTAATAGGTCATTACCTGCTAATTCAGTAATCTCACCCAAGTTACGGAAGCTAGCGCCCATAACTTCAGTTTTGAAACCGAATTTTTTATAATAATTGTAAACAGCAGTTACAGAAACAACACCTGGATCTTCTGCTGGCGCATAAGAATCACGACCAGTATCTTTTTTGTACCAATCTAAAATACGACCAACAAATGGAGAAATCAATGTAATACCATTTTCCGCACATGCAATCGCTTGGTGTAAACCAAAGATTAATGTCAAGTTAGTAGCAATACCTTCTTTTTCTAAAACTGCAGCTGCTTGAATACCTTCCCAAGTTGCAGCAATTTTAATAAGGATTCTTTCTTTTGAAATTCCAGCAGCTTCATACTGAGCTATTAAATCACGACCTTTAGCAACAGTTGCATCTGTGTCATAAGATAAGCGCGCATCAACTTCAGTAGAAACACGACCAGGAATAATATCAAGAATTTTAAGACCAAAAGATACAGCTAAACGGTCAAATGCTAAAGTTACAACGTCTGCAGCAGATGCACTAGCACCTAAAGTTTCTCTTGCACCTTTTAAAGTGTCATCAACAATCCCTTGATACTCAGGCATTTGAGCAGCCATAGTAATAAGAGAAGGGTTTGTAGTTGCATCACGAGGAGTGAATTTTTCAATTGCGTTGATATCACCAGTATCAGCAACAACAACTGTTACCGCTTTAAGTTGATCTAATAAATTAGCCATGTATTAGTACCTCTAAGATAAAATTAAAAATTGATTTGTATATATTGGATTATGGTGGTTTTTAAACATTCATAATCCAATATATACAACATTAGAAATGACAAGAACACACATCCTTATGTGTTTCGTCTAAGAACAAAAGCTAGATTTTGTGTAAAAGATAAAATATTTAATTAACCACGGTTATTTAAATATTTTTCAACTCCAGACACATTTTCTTTTGCCATTTTTTTTGCGTGCACAGCTTGTCTAGCCATATATTTACTAACTCCACTGACTGGAGTTTCTTCTCTATTTGCTAAATACTTAGCAACACCGCTGACGACTAGACTTTCTTCATGTTCAGCATTTAAAGCTTCTTTTTCTTGCAAATATTTTGCAACACCTGACACTCTTACTGAGTCATCATGGTTGTTTAAATATCTTGCTACACCTGTCGCACCAGAAGAATCTCTATATGATTTTACTTCTGGTTCTGAAACAGACACATCAGACGTTTTGTCTTTTTTAAATAAAACAAAACTAAAAACAAATAAAACAATAAGACCAATAATGTAATTCTCTTCCATTATCTTAGCCTTTGTCTTTTAAGTATTTTTCCACTCCAGTTACTGATGCCAATCTAGCAGAAACTTTTTTCTTTGCTACATATTTTGCTACACCACTCACTGGAGAGCTATCACGATCTTCTAAATACTTAGCAACACCACTTGGCGCTTCGCCTGCTTTAGATTCTAAATACTTAGCAACACCACTTACTGAACTATCGCTTGAAGCAACAGCAGCTGCAGCTTGACGACGTGCAGGAGCTCTTTTAGCAGGTGCAGATTTTGGAGCGTTTTTACTGTAAAAAACAAAACCCGCTACTGCTAGTACAGCTAAACCAATAATTAAACTCATTGATGAGTCTTCTGCATCAGCATTTGCAGATGATGTATTTTCTGCAACTTGTTCTTCAGCATATTTTTTTACGAATTCAGTTCTTATAGACTTACCTTCGTTACCTTTTGTATGCTTATAAGATGTATCTTCAAACAAAACTTCTGGTTTAAAGTTTGCTGCAGGGTATGCTGGATCAGCAACACTTACTTCACCTGTAGAAGCTTTTGCACTTGAAGAATCAAGTGAACCAGTATGTTTATAATCAGAATCTGAATATACAACAGTTGGTTTAAAATCTGTTGCAGGATAATCACTATTAGCTTCAGCTACAGAAGCCGATAATAACAATGAAACTAACAACCCATTGGTTAATTTACTTATTTTCACGTCTGGACTCCCCTATTTATCTTTTATTAACTAACTTTATTTTTATTATATAAGCCAGCCTTAGAAAGACTAAGACTGGCTACAACATAGTATATTACAGAACGCTATTAACGACCTTAACTACATTCTCAACAGTAAAGCCAAAGTGCTTCATCACTTCACCGCCTGGTGCAGATTCGCCGAATGTGTCTATTCCTACAACACCACCCTCTAATCCTACATACTTACGCCAGTAGTCACTTACACCTGCTTCAACTGCAACACGTACAACACCTGGTGTTAATACGCTGTCTTTGTATGCTTGATCTTGACGATCAAATACATTAGTTGATGGCATTGAGACTACGCGTACTGGTGTGCCAGCTGCTTGTAGTTCTTTTTGTGCTTCTAGTGCTAAGTTTACTTCTGATCCTGCTGCGATAATAACCGCTTTCGCTTCGCCATCTGCTTCTGAGATAACGTAGGCGCCATTGGCAATCGCTGCAATTTGATCATCTGTACGTGCAATAAAGGGTAGGCCTTGGCGACTTAATACTAAGCTGCTTGGTCCATCTTTACGTTCTACTGCTTTTACCCATGATACAGCTGTTTCTGTTGTATCTGCTGGACGCCATACGTCCATATTTGGGATTAAACGCATCGCTGATGTGTTTTCAACTGGTTGGTGAGTCGGTCCATCTTCACCTTGTCCAATTGTGTCATGTGTTAGTACTGCTACTGTACGGATACCCATAAGAGCGGCCATACGGAAGGCACTTTTCGCATAATCAGAGAACATGTGGAATGTACCACCGTATGGTAATAAACCACCGTGTAGTGCCATGCCGTTCATGATTGCGTACATTCCAAATTCACGTACACCGTATGAAATGTAGTTACCCATTTCTTTTCCGCTTACGTGTTTGAATGCTGCACAACTTGTTAGGTTTGAGCCTGTTAAGTCAGCTGATCCACCTAAAAATTCAGGTAGTGTTGGTGCTAGTGCGCCAATACATTTTTGTGATGATTGACGACTTGCTAGGCTTTCACCGGCTGCATTGGTGTCTGCAATCATTTTCGCTGCATCTGCTTCCCAGCTTGCTGGTAAGTCACCTGCCATACGACGTTTGAATTCAGCTGCTTCTGCTGGGTATTCTTTTTCGTAGGCTGCAAATTTGTCATTCCACGCTGCTTCTGCTGTTGCGCCTTTTGCTTTGGCGTCCCAACCTTCATAGACGTCTGCTGGAATTTCGAAAGGTGCTGCGTCCCATCCTAGTTCTTTACGCGTTAGTGCAACTTCTTCGTCACCTAGTGCTGCGCCGTGACAGTCATGGCTACCGCTTTTATTTGGTGAGCCAAATCCAATCACTGTTTTACAACAGATCAATGATGGTCTGTCTGATTCTTTTTTCGCTAGTAGGATTGCTGCATCAATAGCTTCTGGATCGTGTCCATCTACTGAGATGACATGCCAGCCGTATGATTCAAAACGTCTTACAGTGTCGTCTGTGTACCAGCCGTCAATGTGTCCGTCAATTGAGATGTTGTTGTCATCCCAGAATGCGATTAGTCCGCCTAGTCCCCATGTGCCTGCTAGTGAGCATGCTTCATGTGAGATTCCTTCCATTAAACAACCGTCGCCCATGAATACGTATGTATTGTGGTCTACGATTTTATGGCCTGGCTTGTTGAACTGGTCTGCCATTAATTTTTCTGCCATTGCAAAACCAACTGCGTTGGTAATACCTTGACCTAATGGACCTGTTGTTGTTTCGATACCCGGTGCATAACCATATTCTGGATGCCCTGCACATTTTGAGTGCAATTGACGGAAAGATGCTAACTGCTCCATTGGTAGGTCGTAACCTGTCAAATGCAATAGTGAGTAGATCAGCATTGATCCATGACCGTTTGATAAGATGAAACGATCGCGATCTGCCCATTCTGGGCTGGTCGGGTTGTGTTTCATATGGTCGTTCCACAGTACTTCTGCTATATCAGCCATTCCCATTGGTGCGCCTGGGTGACCTGATTTTGCTTTTTGTACTGCATCCATGGTTAAAGCACGGATTGCGTTTGCTAAATGACGACGTGAAGACATGTAGTGCCTCTCCTAAAATATGATTACTGAATTCGTTTTGGCCAATAATTTTGCTTTGTTGTTTTCGTTGCCGATTTCAACTTGGCTTTTTTATTATTGCCTTTTTTTTGAAAAAAGTTAAACGAGTGGCTTGCACCACTCGTTTTTCTTTTTATTCCATGTTGGCGTGTCTAAATCTCATTTCTTCTTCTGGAATACCTTTTTCCCAGATTAGGTGTGAGACTACAGCTTCTAGGAAGCATAAGGTAGACAGTTCAAAGACTGTCCCCATTGGCATGCCTTTAACTGTTGCGTATGAGCTATCACTTCCGACTTGAAAAACACCATCTGCCATATCACCTATGGTTGATGAGGATTTTGAACAAATCAGTACGATTTTTGCTCCTACACTTTTCGCTTTGTTGGTAAAGGCTATTAGTTGCTCAGTTTCACCTGAACCTGAGATGATGATTAATAAATCACCTTCTCTGATGCTTGGTGTGACGATTTCGCCTACCATGCTCACATCATAACCACTGTGCATTAGGCGCATGCCTAAAAAGTTACCGACTAGCTTTGATCGCCCAGCACCTGAGATAAAAATCCTCTTGGCGCCGTCAAACATCCCTGTCATCTGTTCTGCATATTCAATACTAGTCGCATCAAGAATTTCTGAAATCTTATTGACGACTAATTTTTGATTTTCTTGCTGCCACATAGTTATTCTGCCTTATGCTGCTTCTACTAATTCACGGATTTCACGTGCTGATTCAGCAGGTGATGGTGCGCCGTAGATAGCTGCGCCAACTACGATGATGTTTGCGCCTGCACGTACTACGTCTTGTACTGTTGATTGGTTGATACCACCAGCAATTGAGATACGTACGTCTAGACCTAAGCCGATGATTTCACCTAAGTCGTTGAATGGTGTTTCGCCTGCCGCTTGTGCGTCAAGACCTGTGTGAATACCAACAACTTGTGCGCCTGCTGCTACTGTTTCAATCGAACAAGCTGATTTGTCTGCTACGTTGATTAAATCAATTTGTGCTTCTGCACCGTGTGCTTTAGCTGCTCTAATTACGCCTTGGCATGTAGCTAAACCAGATACACCTAGTACTGTACAGATATCTGCACCTGCTGCGTAGAATGGTGTTGCTTCGTATTCGCCAGCATCCATTGTTTTTAAATCAACTAAAAGTAATTTTTCTGGAAAACGTGCTCTTAGTTCTGTAACTAGTGCTACGCCGTTATGCTTGATGCATGGTGTACCGATTTCAAAGATGTCAACATATGGCGCTACTTCTTCTGCTAGTGCTACTGTTGCGTCGAAATCTAGTGAGTCTAATGCCATTTGAATTAATGGTGTTGCCATGTTACGTACTCCAATTATTTTTATTACGAATTTGTTACGTATTTCCAAGCACTATAAAAAAGCACTTGTTACGAGGCCGTAACTTTAAATCAATTCAAGGGGAAATGTCAATCCCCCCCACCTAGTGCACACCATCCACCCATTTTTGTAGTTAATACGCAACGCAAGGGGAACATAGCATTCAGCACGCCAAACACGTTATTCCCTTTAATTCTTTACTGTGTTTCTTAATAACAAACACACCACCTTTATTTCAACTAAAAGGCACCAAATAATGCTATCACCTGATTATCTTTAGCTTTATAAAAGCTATTTATTTCCTTTAAATACATCAACTACCTAATACTAGCTCTCATATTAATTAAAACAAACATCCTACATACCTTCACTTAGAATATATATTTCAAATTTCAAGCTATTATTTCGTGTAATTCATATGTTTTTTGCTTTTTAGCAACAAAAAATAACTTCAAGCTCCAGCTCTTAATTCACTATTTTAGAAACCATTAGGCAAAAAAAATGCCGCATAAAGCGACATTTCTTCGAACATTGACTCTAGTTTCACTAGCTATTAACTAGATACTCCCATTAAATACTTCTCTACACCCGTTGCATTTGCAATAGCTTGTTGTTTGACATATTTTTCAACACCGCTTAATTCGACTACTACTTCCTCAAGCACTTTTTCAACTTCTGGTTTTGCTTGCAAATACTTAGCTACACCTGTCACAACAACCTCTTCCTCTACCACTTCTACAACTACTGCTTCTTCTACAGCTACTTCTTCTATTGCATTCGCAGTCTCTTCTGCTTTAGAAGCACTTGCTTGTAAATATTTCTCAACACCAGAAACAGCATTTTCCTTAGCAACATGATCCTGCTCTTCTAAATAAAGCTCCACTCCAGTTGCAACACAAACCTCTTTAATAATGTCTTCCTTGTTTTGCAGGTATTTTTCAACACCTGATTTTCTTGAGTTTTCTGCTAATACCGCTTGTTCTTCTAAATATCTATCAACCTTTGTTTGCCCTGATTCATGTCCAGCAGGAATAAACTCACCCTCTAGGCACTTTTCAACAACGATTGCAGCAGCATCCATTACAGACCTTACTCGAGCCATATAACGTGTAACACCACTTAACTCAGGCTTATTTCTATCTTCAATAGCTTTTTTAGAAACATATTTAGCCACTCCACTAAGTTTAGGAGCATTTTTCTGTATTTCTGCCTGTTGTTTTAAATATTTTTCGACCCCAGTAACAACAACTACAGGCTTAGCAGGGTTGCTTGACTGACTTTTCAAATACTTCGCAACACCACTTATTTCTGGTTTCTTGCTAGCTTCTACAATCTGACCAGCTAAATATTTTGCTACACCAGTGATAACAGGCTTATTTTCTGCTGATTGTTGCTGTTTCTTCAAGTAACGCGCAACAGCACTTAACTCCTGATCAGCCTCACCATCAAATTCACCTAAACTCTCTGCAAGACGCATTTCTCTTTCTGCCACTTTCAATGCCTCTTCTTCAGCCAATACAGCATCTTTAGCCGCTTTTTCTTGTTGCTCTAAATAATTCTCAACAATAATGGCAGCAGATTTTTTCTTTGCAACTAAAGCCTGCTCTAATTGATATTTATCAACACCAGTCACATCAAATCGAACTCGAGTCTCATTTACTCTTTTTGCAATATACTTAGAAACTGTTGTTACTGGTTTAGTTTCTTCAGCCTGTTTTGCCATATATTGCTCAACACTGCTTAATTCAACAACCTTTTTTTCAACAGGAACCTGCTTTCGCAAATATTTATCCACTCCTGTTGATTTAGGCGTATCTTTTGCAGTAAGCAATTGATTAGTAACATACCTATCCACACCACTAACAATAACTTCTTGCTGGTTTCGCACATACTTAGTAACACCAGTAGCACCTGTTGAAGTATTGGTTTCCAAATACTTAGCAACACCAGATTTTTGAGGCCGCCCTTCTAAATACTTCTCTACACCTGAAGGCCCTTCGTATACCTTGACCACTTTTTCTTGTCGTCCTAGATATTTTTCTACACCTGTTGTTACAGGCCTACTTTCAACATATCTAGAAACACCAGTTCGGTCACCGGAAGATGCTTGCACTTGCTGCTGAACTTTTTCAACAGTAGGTTCAGATTGCTTAGAGAAGAACGGCAACGCCGCTAATAAACCATTCATCAAATTATTCCTCACTATTCATTATTCTGGAATCATGATTGATTCTTGTAAATAACACTACCAAGAAGCAATATTATTTACAAGAAACAGTCAGTCCCACTGGACTCTTTAAATAATGCAAGATACCTTGGAAAGGCACCCTGCATTAAACAGAAATGTCTTACAGAACGCTATTAACGACCTTAACTACATTCTCAACAGTAAAGCCAAAGTGTTTCATCACTTCACCGCCTGGTGCAGATTCGCCGAATGTGTCGATTCCTACAACACCACCCTCTAACCCTACATACTTACGCCAGTAGTCACTTACACCTGCTTCAACTGCAACACGTACAACACCTGGTGTTAATACGCTGTCTTTGTATGCTTGATCTTGACGATCAAATACATTAGTTGATGGCATTGAGACTACGCGTACTGGTGTGCCAGCTGCTTGTAGTTCTTTTTGTGCTTCTAGTGCTAAGTTTACTTCTGATCCTGCTGCGATAATAACCGCTTTCGCTTCGCCATCTGCTTCTGAGATAACGTAGGCGCCATTGGCAATCGCTGCAATTTGATCATCTGTACGTGCAATAAAGGGTAGGCCTTGGCGACTTAATACTAAGCTGCTTGGTCCATCTTTACGTTCTACTGCTTTTACCCATGATACAGCTGTTTCTGTTGTATCTGCTGGACGCCATACGTCCATATTTGGGATTAAACGCATCGCTGATGTGTTTTCAACTGGTTGGTGAGTCGGTCCATCTTCACCTTGTCCAATTGTGTCATGTGTTAGTACTGCTACTGTACGGATACCCATAAGAGCGGCCATACGGAAGGCACTTTTCGCATAATCAGAGAACATGTGGAATGTACCACCGTATGGTAATAAACCACCGTGTAGTGCCATGCCGTTCATGATTGCGTACATTCCAAATTCACGTACACCGTATGAAATGTAGTTACCCATTTCTTTTCCGCTTACGTGTTTGAATGCTGCACAACTTGTTAGGTTTGAGCCTGTTAAGTCAGCTGATCCACCTAAAAATTCAGGTAGTGTTGGTGCTAGTGCGCCAATACATTTTTGTGATGATTGACGACTTGCTAGGCTTTCACCGGCTGCATTGGTGTCTGCAATCATTTTCGCTGCATCTGCTTCCCAGCTTGCTGGTAAGTCACCTGCCATACGACGTTTGAATTCAGCTGCTTCTGCTGGGTATTCTTTTTCGTAGGCTGCAAATTTGTCATTCCACGCTGCTTCTGCTGTTGCGCCTTTTGCTTTGGCGTCCCAACCTTCATAGACGTCTGCTGGAATTTCGAAAGGTGCTGCGTCCCATCCTAGTTCTTTACGCGTTAGTGCAACTTCTTCGTCACCTAGTGCTGCGCCGTGACAGTCATGGCTACCGCTTTTATTTGGTGAGCCAAATCCAATCACTGTTTTACAACAGATCAATGATGGTCTGTCTGATTCTTTTTTCGCTAGTAGGATTGCTGCATCAATAGCTTCTGGATCGTGTCCATCTACTGAGATGACATGCCAGCCGTATGATTCAAAACGTCTTACAGTGTCGTCTGTGTACCAGCCGTCAATGTGTCCGTCAATTGAGATGTTGTTGTCATCCCAGAATGCGATTAGTCCGCCTAGTCCCCATGTGCCTGCTAGTGAGCATGCTTCATGTGAGATTCCTTCCATTAAACAACCGTCGCCCATGAATACGTATGTATTGTGGTCTACGATTTTATGGCCTGGCTTGTTGAACTGGTCTGCCATTAATTTTTCTGCCATTGCAAAACCAACTGCGTTGGTAATACCTTGACCTAATGGACCTGTTGTTGTTTCGATACCCGGTGCATAACCATATTCTGGATGCCCTGCACATTTTGAGTGCAATTGACGGAAAGATGCTAACTGCTCCATTGGTAGGTCGTAACCTGTCAAATGCAATAGTGAGTAGATCAGCATTGATCCATGACCGTTTGATAAGATGAAACGATCGCGATCTGCCCATTCTGGGCTGGTCGGGTTGTGTTTCATATGGTCGTTCCACAGTACTTCTGCTATATCAGCCATTCCCATTGGTGCGCCTGGGTGACCTGATTTTGCTTTTTGTACTGCATCCATGGTTAAAGCACGGATTGCGTTTGCTAAATGACGACGTGAAGACATGTAGTGCCTCTCCTAAAATATGATTACTGAATTCGTTTTGGCCAATAATTTTGCTTTGTTGTTTTCGTTGCCGATTTCAACTTGGCTTTTTTATTATTGCCTTTTTTTTGAAAAAAGTTAAACGAGTGGCTTGCACCACTCGTTTTTCTTTTTATTCCATGTTGGCGTGTCTAAATCTCATTTCTTCTTCTGGAATACCTTTTTCCCAGATTAGGTGTGAGACTACAGCTTCTAGGAAGCATAAGGTAGACAGTTCAAAGACTGTCCCCATTGGCATGCCTTTAACTGTTGCGTATGAGCTATCACTTCCGACTTGAAAAACACCATCTGCCATATCACCTATGGTTGATGAGGATTTTGAACAAATCAGTACGATTTTTGCTCCTACACTTTTCGCTTTGTTGGTAAAGGCTATTAGTTGCTCAGTTTCACCTGAACCTGAGATGATGATTAATAAATCACCTTCTCTGATGCTTGGTGTGACGATTTCGCCTACCATGCTCACATCATAACCACTGTGCATTAGGCGCATGCCTAAAAAGTTACCGACTAGCTTTGATCGCCCAGCACCTGAGATAAAAATCCTCTTGGCGCCGTCAAACATCCCTGTCATCTGTTCTGCATATTCAATACTAGTCGCATCAAGAATTTCTGAAATCTTATTGACGACTAATTTTTGATTTTCTTGCTGCCACATAGTTATTCTGCCTTATGCTGCTTCTACTAATTCACGGATTTCACGTGCTGATTCAGCAGGTGATGGTGCGCCGTAGATAGCTGCGCCAACTACGATGATGTTTGCGCCTGCACGTACTACGTCTTGTACTGTTGATTGGTTGATACCACCAGCAATTGAGATACGTACGTCTAGACCTAAGCCGATGATTTCACCTAAGTCGTTGAATGGTGTTTCGCCTGCCGCTTGTGCGTCAAGACCTGTGTGAATACCAACAACTTGTGCGCCTGCTGCTACTGTTTCAATCGAACAAGCTGATTTGTCTGCTACGTTGATTAAATCAATTTGTGCTTCTGCACCGTGTGCTTTAGCTGCTCTAATTACGCCTTGGCATGTAGCTAAACCAGATACACCTAGTACTGTACAGATATCTGCACCTGCTGCGTAGAATGGTGTTGCTTCGTATTCGCCAGCATCCATTGTTTTTAAATCAACTAAAAGTAATTTTTCTGGAAAACGTGCTCTTAGTTCTGTAACTAGTGCTACGCCGTTATGCTTGATGCATGGTGTACCGATTTCAAAGATGTCAACATATGGCGCTACTTCTTCTGCTAGTGCTACTGTTGCGTCGAAATCTAGTGAGTCTAATGCCATTTGAATTAATGGTGTTGCCATGTTATGTACTCCGATTGTTTATAATTTTTATTGAAAAATCTTTTTTTTCAAGCCGCACTCTAAATCAGAACGTACTTGCATGTCAATTTCCCCATCCTACCAAGCCACACCAAACACTCACTTCCAACTCACATAAAACAAAAATACACCCATATTTTCAAAAGCTTATAAAAAACACCAGCTCACTAACGGCCTCACAAAAAAACTCATTCCACTAGCATTTAACCTTTTTTAAATTAAGGCTTTTTAGCAACATTTTTTTGTTTTTTACCAACAATCTTGGCACATTAAAGTAATTTATGGCATCCTCCAGTTATCCTTTATCACTAAACACATACTCTTTTAATGCAATCATTCACAAATATTCATGCCCTTATCATTGATATGGATGGAGTTCTATGGGAAGGCACTAAAGCCTTACCTGGTCTACAAGATTTTTTTGAATTACTCAAACAACAAAAACTGCCTTTTATTCTCGCTACAAATAATGCCAGCCTCACTCAAGACCAGTATATTAAGAAGCTTAAATTAATGGGAGTTAATGTTTCTGCAAATGAAATTTTGACTTCTAGCATGGCTACAGCACATTATTTATCAGAACAAGTAGATCCAAAAGACAACAGCGTATTAGTTATAGGCGAAGATGGGCTACGTCAGCCACTTACTGATAAAGGCTTTACATTAATTGATACCCCGTTCGATAAACTGGGAAAAGTAGCTGACTTTGTTATTTGTGGCTTAGATAGACAACTTACTTGGGACAAATTAGCAGAGGCCTCTCTACATATCAGCGCTGGGGCAAAGTTTATTGCTAGTAACGCCGATACTACCCTCCCAACCGAACGAGGCCCTGTTTTAGGTAATGGAGCAATTCTTGCCGCCCTTCAGGCCGCCACAAAAATACCACCTACTGTTATTGGTAAACCCGAAGCTATTATGTACCAACAAGCTATTAATATTTTAGGGATACCCGCTGACAAAACCATTGCTATTGGTGATCGCTTAAATACCGATATTCTTGGTGCCGTAAATACAGGCATTCGTAGCATTATGGTTTTAACCGGCATTTCAAATGAAGATGATTTACTATCCATTGATTACAAGCCCACCTGGATTCTACCAGACCTTGCAGCTATCACCGATGCACTACGAGTGGCAAATAATTAGCAAGCCATGTTAATCTGAAACAATTAATAGAGGGAGTACCGTTTATGAAAAAATTTATCAATAGTGTTGACACTTTATTAGAGGAAAGCCTTCAAGGCTTTGCTAAAGCCCATGCAGATATCGTTCAACTTCATACACAACCCACCGTTGTCACTCGCAACTCACCAACCCCAGAAAACAAAGTTGCCCTGATTTCTGGTGGTGGTTCTGGCCACGAACCACTACACACAGGGTTTGTTGGTAAAGGCATGCTTGATGCAGCTTGCCCTGGACAAGTATTTACCTCCCCAACACCCGATCAAATGATGGCAGCTGTTGAATCAGTTGAAAATGGTGGCGGCGCATTATTTATCGTCAAGAATTATGCAGGTGATGTCATGAACTTTGAAATTGCCAGTGAAATGATAGATTGCCCATTTGAAACCGTTTTAGTAGATGACGATGTATCTTTACCAAAATCACATAGCACTGGGCGTAGAGGTGTTGCAGGCACATTAATAGTAGAAAAGATTATTGGAGCAGCAGCAGAAAGTGGAATGAATTTATCTGATTGCAAAACCTTAGGTGACAAGGTTAATCAAATGACTGCATCCATGGGTGTTGCATTAAATTGTTGCACTGTACCTGCCCTAGGGAAACCTACTTTTGAATTAGCTGATGATGAAATAGAAATGGGCGTTGGCATTCATGGTGAACGTGGTCATGACACCCTTAAACTTAAATCTGCAACAGAAATAGTTGAACAAATAGCCCAAGCAATTGATGCTGATTTAAAACCACAAAAAGGCCAAAAAGCTTTATTACATATTAATGGACTAGGTGCGACTCCTCTTATGGAATTGCATTTAATTTATAATTTAGCTGCGCAATACTGGGAAAACAAAGGTATTGAGGTTTGTCGTTCACTTGTGGGTAACTACACCACATCACTTGATATGACGGGCTGTTCAATCACACTGACCCTGCTTGATGAGGAAATGATTAAATTATGGGATGCACCTGTTAATACAGCTAATTTTCGTCAAGGTTGTTAATTAATCAAAATAAAAAAAGGCTAAAAGGAAATAACTTTCTTTTAGCCTTTCAATTTATTACCTCAACGCTTCCACAATCGCACAAATTATCAACTGACTAGTTCTAGCACCCGCATCAATATGCCCAATACTTTTTTCTTCTAAATAAGAGGCCCGGCCTTTTGTTGCTTTCATTTCCTTAGTTGACTCCATACCTTCAATAGCGACCTGACAAATATTGTCCATACTCACACCTTCCAGCATTTTATCTGCAACTGGAATTAAGGTATCAAGCATGGTTTTTTCTCCAGCCTCCGCCTTCCCTCTTTTTTTAACCGCTTCAACACCTGCAAAAAAAACATCTGCAAACTCTTGCTGATTAAATTCTTTTTTTCCTGCCATGGCTTTACTCATACTAATAAAAAGCGTGCCAAATAATGAACCCGACGCGCCCCCCATAGTCGATAACAATGTCATTCCTATTTTCTGAATGGCCTGCGGCCATTCAAGCTGTGCTATATCATCAATTTGATCATTTAACGCTCCAACCCCTCGTTGCAAGTTAGTGACATGGTCGCCATCACCAAGAACCTGATCTAACTCTGTGACTTCTTCTGCATTTTGTTCAATTGTTGTAGTGACCGCTTTAATTAAAGCAGGTAATATTTCAGGTGCTAATGACATATCAGTATCCAATTCAACATTAAAGTATTCTTACTATATCGCATTTTACAATGCACAACACCACTATGCTTATGGTAGTATTCGATGAATGTTTCTGCATCGTTTAAACTCGATTCAGTTCAATAATAACTATAATAAAAAAATGAGGACACTTTTATGGAAATTCTAATCGTTATTGTTCTAGCTTTGCTAATCTTTGTGCTTTGGCCACAAAAAAACATCGAAAATCAAGTTGATACTTCCACCCCAGAGCCTGATCAGGATTTTGACAGAGCCGAACAAGAAACTCTTGCGGCAAGAGATGCTCAATTAGCTCAAGAAGAACGGGAGATTCAGCAAGAAAGAGATAATCGAATTGCTCTAGAACAATTAGCTGAACGTGAAGCAACTATTGCTCAATCAGAACGTGATTTACGTTTTTTACAAGATGACTTAACTGAACAAGCAAACAGACTAAGTGAAGACGAATCAAATATCCAAAACATCAAACAAGACCTTGATAACAAACTTGAGCAAGCGGATCAAGACACACGTGCAAGCAGACAAGCGACAGAAGATTTAGAACACCGCGAATCACAACTTTCTCGCCAAGAGCAACAAATAAAAGAACAACAAGAAGAGCTTGCTTTATTAGCAGAAGATATCGCACAAAAAGAACAACAAGCAAGAGCAACTCAAGACGAATTAGAAAACAAAGCGGAAGAAATTGCTAGGCAAGAACGTGATCTAAACAATAACCAAGAAGAACTTGCATATAGACTTGAACAAGAAAGAATTGAGCTTGAACGTATTGAGCAAGAAAGACTGGCTCAAGAACAAGCTGAACTGGAACGTATCGAACAAGAAAGACTAGCGCAAGAACAAGCTGAACTGGAACGCATCGAGCAAGAAAGACTAGCGCAAGAACAAGCCGAACTGGAACGTATCGAGCAAGAAAGACTAGCGCAAGAACAAGCCGAACTGGAACGCATCGAGCAAGAAAGACTAGCACAAGAACAAGCTGAACTGGAACGCATCGAGCAAGAAAGACTAGCGCAAGAACAAGCTGAACTGGAACGTATCGAGCAAGAAAGACTAGCGCAAGAACAAGCTGAACTGGAACGTATCGAGCAAGAAAGACTAGCGCAAGAACAAGCTGAACTGGAACGTATCGAGCAAGAAAGACTAGCGCAAGAACAAGCTGAACTGGAACGTATCGAGCAAGAAAGACTAGCGCAAGAACAAGCTGAACTGGAACGTATCGAGCAAGAAAGACTAGCGCAAGAACAAGCCGAACTGGAACGCATCGAGCAAGAAAAACTAGCGCAAGAACAAGCCGAACTGGAACGCATCGAGCAAGAAAGACTAGCGCAAGAACAAGCCGAACTGGAACGTATCGAGCAAGAAAGACTAGCGCAAGAACAAGCTGAACTGGAACGTATCGAACAAGAAAGACTAGCACAAGAACAAACGGAAATCGAAGCTGCTGAAGAAAATGCAGCTCCCATTACCCAAGAGCAAATAGATATTATTCAATCTACTTGGAAAATGGTTGTCCCTGTTAAAGACCAAACTGCTGAATTATTTTATCGTAAACTCTTTCAAATGGACCCTGAAGTAAAAGCTTTATTTACGGGTGATATGAAAGCTCAAGGGGATAAATTAGTCACCTCAATTAATCTTGTGGTTAATTCTCTTAATAATTTGGAACATGTAGTTCCAGCTCTACAAGAAATGGGCAAACGTCATGTTGGTTACGGCGTACTTGCCGAACATTATGATACTGTTGGTGCATCTTTATTATGGACTTTAGAGCAAGGACTAGGAAACGATTTTACTGAAGAAGCAAAAACCGCCTGGACTATTGCTTATGGACTTATTGCAGCGACAATGATTGATGGTGCTGACTATTAATTAACACCCCCTATGATAAAAAAGATGCGTTTATAAAATTAGACGCATCTTTTTCATTACCTTTAGACCATCCAATATTCAAAGAAACATTTAAGTTTTAATAGCTACATTTAATAGCTCGTCAACCCTGACAAAACAGCTGTTTTAGTTATTCCCCCCAATTCCACGTATAATACTGCTAAGTTTTTCAATTTTATCTATTTTTAATTTCAGATAAACACTTTATTATTCAACAATACATGCAAAATCAAGAATCGTTTAAACCTTGTGATTTAATTATTTATGGTGCGCTAGGAGATTTATCTACTCGCAAACTTATCTCATCTCTATATCGCCTTGAAAAATCCGGACTCATTGAAGAGGGTACTCATATAACTGGGGTGGATTTGCATGCTATAAATAATGAAGAATTTATTCAAGCAGCTCAAAAAAGCTTAGAAAAGTTTTTGCATGAGCCTATTGATGAAACTATCTGGAAGAAGCTTTCAAGTCGATTAGCTTATTTGCAGATTGATTTGACTAAAATGGATCAATATCAACAATTAAAGTCCATCGTTGATAGCGAAAAAAGAGTTTTAATCAATTATTTTTCTGTTGCCCCTTTTCTGTTTAAACATATTTGCCAAGGGCTTAAGCACTCAGGTGTATTAACCGATGAATCAAAAGTGGTTATGGAAAAACCTCTGGGACATGACCTTAAGTCATCACAAGAAATTAATGATGCTTTTGCTGAGGTTTTTAATGAAGACCAAATCTATCGCATAGATCATTACCTTGGAAAAGAAACAGTACTTAACCTCCTTGCCTTACGTTTTGCTAATTCTATTTTCACCAGCAACTGGGACCATAATACGATAGATTCAATACAAATCACGGTTGCTGAAGAAGTTGGAATTGAGGGGCGTTGGGGGTACTTTGACCATACTGGTCAAACACGTGACATGTTACAAAATCACTTATTACAGATTTTGACTTTTATTGCTATGGAACCTCCTGTAAACCTTGAAGCAAAAAGTATTCGTAGAGAAAAAGTAAAAGTTCTGGAGGCTTTACGCCCAATTACGAGCAATAACGTTGCAGAAAAAACTGTACGAGGCCAATATGCCTCAGGTTTTCTAAATGGTGAATCAGTTCCTGGTTATTTAGAAGAAGAAGGCGCAAATACAGATAGCACTACAGAAAGCTTTGTTGCACTCCGTGTTGATATTGATAACTGGCGCTGGGCAGACGTCCCCTTTTATTTGCGTACAGGTAAACGTATGCAAAATAAACGAACAGAAATTGTCATTAATTTTAAACAATTACCGCACAATATTTTTAAAGATAGTTTTCAAGACCTGCCAGCAAATAAATTAATTATTCATTTGCAACAACAAGAAGGTGTTGAGGTACAAATGCTCAACAAAGTACCTTCTATCGACGGCAATATTAAATTACAAAAAACTAAACTCGATTTAAGCTTTTCTGACTCAAATAAAGAAAAACCCCTTTTTGGCGGTTATGAAAGATTAATGCTTGAAGCGATGCGAGGTAATCCTACTTTATTTTTGAGCCGAGAAGAAATTGAACAGGCATGGACTTGGATTGACTCCATCCAAGATGCTTGGAAACATCAAAATGAATCACCAAAACCCTATCCAGCAGGGAGCTGGGGTCCCGTTGCATCAGTTGCATTATTAGCACGTGATGGAAGAGACTGGGAAGAATAAAACATGTAGATAATAATATTTTCTACTCTGTAGGAGGGGCCTATTGGCCGCGATTGGATCAAGAGCAATCGCGGCCAATAGGCCCCTCCTACTTACTAATAGCCATGTAAAGTTAAGCACCTTAAATGCTTAAGCAATAAAATTTTTTAGATATCCAAGAGGAGCCATTATGCACCCCATTGTAGAAAAAGTTACCCAAGACGTTATAGAACGTAGTCATACGTCTCGAACAGCTTATTTAAAGTATATTGACGGTCTGACCAAAAAAGGCCCAAACCGTGGAAAACTTGCTTGTGGCAACTTAGCTCATGGTTTTGCAGCTTGTAGCCCTGGTGAAAAAGCAGATTTAACGGGTGACGTTAAAGCGAATATAGCGATCATTTCTTCTTATAATGATATGTTATCTGCACATGAACCTTATAAAGACGCACCTGATTTAATCAAAGCTGCAGTTGCTAAAGCTGGTGGAGTTGCTCAATTTGCTGGCGGCGTTCCTGCGATGTGTGACGGTATTACTCAAGGCCAACCAGGGATGGAAATGTCCTTATTTAGCCGCGATTTAATTGCCATGACCACAGCAATCGGCATGAGTCACGATATGTTTGATGGCGCTATGTATTTAGGTGTTTGTGACAAAATTGTCCCGGGTTTACTAATCGGTGCATTAAGTTTTGGTCACTTACCTTCTATTTTTGTACCAGCTGGCCCTATGCCAAGTGGTATTACCAACAAAGAGAAAGCACGTGCTCGTCAAGCATACGCAGTAGGTAAAATTGGTCGAGCTGAGTTACTTGAAGCTGAATTAGCATCTTACCACTCAGCAGGTACATGTACTTTCTATGGTACTGCAAACAGCAACCAAATGATGATGGAAATCATGGGCTTGCATCTACCAGGCAGTTCTTTTGTTAATCCATACACACCATTACGCGATGAATTAACCGCGCAAGCGGCTAGACAAGTCTTAAAGTTTACTGCATTAGGAGATGATTACCGCCCTATTGCTCATATGGTTAATGAAAAAGCGATTATCAATGCTGTTGTTGGTTTATTAGCGACAGGTGGTTCCACTAATCACACCATGCATTTAGTTGCGATTGCTAGAGCTTCAGGCATCACTTTAAATTGGGATGATTTTGATAATCTGTCTAAAGCTATTCCACAATTAACTAAAATTTATCCCAATGGCCCTGCTGATGTTAATCATTTTCATGCTGCTGGCGGTATGGGTGTTTTGATTGCGGAATTATTAAAAGCCGGTTTATTGCATGAAGATATATTAACTGTTGCTGACGATAAAGGCATGAACAGTTATACAAATGAGCCAAAACTAAAAGATGACAAATTAACTTGGGAAGCTTGTCCAGCATCTTCTTTAGATAAAGAAGTTATTGCATCAGTAGAAGAACCATTTGCTACAGGTGGTGGTCTGCATGTAATGAAAGGTAACCTAGGCCGTGGAATATCAAAGTTATCCGCAGTTTCTGAAGAGCATCAAATCGTAGAGGCACCAGCCGTTGTATTTGATGACCAAGAAGATTTTCTAGTCGCTTTCCACAATGGCAAACTAGAAAAAGATTTTGTAGCTGTGATTCGTTTTCAAGGCCCAAGGTCTAATGGAATGCCTGAATTACACAAACTAACCCCACCTCTTGGCGTATTACAAGATAAAGGCTTTAAAGTTGCCCTAGTAACTGATGGCCGTATGTCTGGAGCATCAGGTAAAGTACCTTCAGCTATTCACTTATGTCCTGAATGTGAAATGGGTGGCCCTTTAGCTAAAGTTCTTGATGGCGATATTGTTTCATTAAACTTACAATCAGGTGATGTTAATGTCTTAGTTGATGATGCAGAGTTTGATAAACGTGTAGCAATTCCTAACCGCGCCAATAATCATCACTATGGTCAAGGCCGTGAAATGTTTGGTGGTTTTAGACTAGGTGCATCAACTGCTGAAACAGGTGCTTCTAACTTATTCCCTGTTGATTAAACTTATATATTATTTATGTAGCCTTGATGTAGCAAAGCGAAATCAAGGTTCTGCATATATAAATAACCTTGATTCCACTGTCGTTCCATCAAGGCTACAAAACCTTACGTATATAGAGATCCAAAATGACTGCAATTAAAGAAATCATGAATACATCACCTGTAATTCCGGTGATGGTTATTAACAACCTTGAACATGCCGTACCATTAGCTAATGCATTAGTTGAAGGTGGATTAAAAGTACTAGAAATCACACTACGTACCCCTGTTGCTTTAGAAGCAATCAGAAAAATAAAAGCTGAAGTACCTGATGCTATTGTTGGTGCTGGCACAGTTATTAACTTAGAAACATTAAACCAAGTAATTGATGCAGGTGCTGAATTTATCGTAAGCCCAGGCGTAACAGATACTGTTATTGATGCGGCCATTGCATCTGGCGTACCTATTCTTCCTGGTGTAATAACACCCAGTGAAGTAATGAACTTACTTGAAAAAGGTATCACAGAAATGAAGTTTTTCCCAGCTGAAGCTGCTGGTGGAATTCCTATGGTTAAATCTATCGGAGGCCCATTACCTCAAGTAACTTTTTGCCCTACTGGTGGTGTTAGCCCTAAAAATGCAGCGGCTTATTTAGCATTACCAAATGTAGCTTGTGTTGGCGGTTCTTGGATGGCTCCTGCTGACCTAGTTGATGCAGAAGACTGGGATGAGATTAAACGTTTAACGGTTGAAGCTATTAGTATTGCTACAGGGAAATAAATTCACAATTAAAAGAGCCTGTATTTTTCAGGCTCTTTTAATCTTGAGGAAGAGCTGTTTAGATAAATCAACTCTAACTTAATCTGACATTTTTAAGATTTAATCGCAATCAAATCATATACTGAAAGACAAGTACCGACCCAAACCTGACCGTCAGAGAATCGTTTTTTTTCTGGTAACCCCATTCAAAACATTCCTTAATTAAACTGTCGATTAGTTGCTTATAAACCTTGGAGTTACAGTAGTATTTACCTAATACATTTTTAACGCGTATAATTTATACATTGCCAGCTCACACCATGCTTGCACATTGAGATAGATTACGGAATAAGTAAATGGCTACAACACGGTCTATTAGACAATTAAAAATAGGTATTACCCTACGTTATTCTATAGCCCTTGGTCTAATAGCTGTTTTATCCACCTTTGCCTTTTTCTTTTTACATTCGGCTTTAAAAGACTCAAACAGCACCGCCTATATTGTAAATATATCAGGAAAGCAGCGGATGCTTAGTCAACATATTGCTCTTGATGTCCACAGAATTCATGAAAATCTTTTACATCATGAGGGACATGCTCATACACACAACAACCTACCTAGACAACAGTTAATACAAAATACTGAAGAAATGTTGATAGCAAATCAAATACTATCTTCTGGCGAATTATTAAACAAGCAAGCTGTTGCATTGTCACCTGTTATTTATGATATGTATTTTGGTCAAATGAACCTTGCTCAAAGAGTAAAACAATATACCTTCACTGCAAAGAAAGTCCTTGAAATTTCTAGCTATCAGCAAGCACATGAAATTGTAACTCTTATAAACCAACAAGCAGAACCATTACTAAGTGATTTAAATAAAGTTGTGCATCAATATGAAGTTGAAGGTGATCAAAATCTTTCTGATATAAATCAAATGGAAATAATTGTATGGGCTTTAACTCTTTTCATGTTATTGGTTGAAGCTATCTTTATCTTTCAACCCATGGTTCAACACATTACTAAATTATCAGTTGCGGAAGAAAGATCCATCGAAAATTTACAACACCAAGTAGAAATAAGAACCTTATCTTTACAGTTAGCCAATCAAAAATTAGAGAAATTGGCATCTCATGACCCTTTAACTAACTTACGAAACAGACTAAATTTTGAGCAAGATTTAGAAGAAATCATTAAGCAGCATAATAAACATAATGCTCCTTATGCCATACTAATGCTCGATATTGATTGGTTTAAAAAAGTAAATGATAACTATGGTCATGATGTAGGTGATTTAGTCTTAATTGAGATTGCAGGACTTCTAAAGCAATCTGTCCGTCTAGAAGATAATGTTTACCGTATTGGCGGGGAAGAATTTGTTATTTTATTAAACAGAACTTCTTTTGATGATGCAAGAAATAGAGCTGAAGAAATACGAAAATCAGTTGAAAACCATGAGTTTAAAAACAATGGTGCTAAATTTAGGCAGACTGTTAGTGGCGGTTTTTTTCATTCATCATTGAAAGAAACTAATGATTTAAAAACAATTTTAAAAATGGTTGATGAGGCTTTATATGAATCTAAATCAAAAGGCCGAAACAAGGTGACCAATGTACCGTCAGTTTAAGATAGTATGACTAGCATAACATTATTAATTACATTGTTTTTAGTTTCATTATGAATGCCCGTTTATGGCTGGTTTCGAGTCAGTCAATATCTAATACCCTGTGGCCAAAATATTGAAATTGATTGTATTCAATCATTAGTTAGATCTTATTAATACCTAAAAACCCACTATTAAAGCAGGCTTTAGATAAAAACTTTACACTTTTGGTATCAGGTGCTTTTTAAAATGGAACATCATCAAAATCATCTAAAGTAGCAGGTCCATTACTTGGTTGTGCTGCTGGAGCTGGAGCAGGAGCTGCTTGCTGATAATTTTGTTGTGGAGCTTGTTGCCCCATTCCTTGATCGTTTCGTTTACCCACTAAATCTATAACATTTGCATTAAGCTCTAAGCTAGTTCTAGTTGTACCATCATTCGCTTGATACTCACGCTGAGTTAACTCACCTGAAACAAAGACCTGTTGACCTTTTTTCAAATAGTTTTGTAATTGGCCTTCTGCACGTTTTCCCCATAAGGCTACACGCACCCATAATGTTTGCTGCCTATCACCAAAACCAACATTATTTGCTACTGTTACATTTAAAACAGTTTGTCCTGAGGGTGTTGCTCTTACTTCAGCATCACGACCTACAGTTCCAGTAAAACTAAATACATTACTCATTTTCTTTTATTCCTAAATCTTTATAAACTTTATCTTTAGTTACTAGCAGCATCTTTACAAGCGACTAAAACTTCCTCGTAATTTGGCTCATCAGCAACTTCTGCAACTAACTCTGTATACACAACTTTATCATGCGCATCAATAACAACAATTGCTCTTGTCAATAAACCAGCCAAAATGGTATCTACTATTTTAACCCCATAATCTTCAGCAAAACTTGATCTAAATGTAGATAAAGGTAAAACATCTTTTAAGCCTTCAGACTCACAAAAACGACCTTGTGCAAAAGGTAAATCTGCTGAAATAACTAACACTACCGTGTTATCTAAATTATCAGCTTTTTGATTAAATATTCTTGTTGATGCCGCACAAGTTGGAGTATCTAAACTTGGTACGATACTTAATACTTTAATTTTTCCTTTATATGTTGCTAAAGAAACATCTTTTAACTGTCCACTCACTAGTGAAAAATCTGGAGCATCAGAACCAACAGCAGGAAGATCACCTGTTGTATTAAGGGGTTTACCTTGAAATGTAATAGTAGCCATGGTGTTTTCCTTTTTTTATTTTTTTAGCAGTCTTATGTTGAGCTTAAAACCGGTCATTTAGTCATCAAAGCAGAGGTTATACCAATCACAATAAGTTTTTATTAACCTCCTCATCCTAGCCTTCTCCAGCATGAGAAGGAATAATAGAGGAACTTATTGGCATTAGTATTATTTCTTTTTATAATGCTTCATTAATCGTTGACGTTTTTTTACTTGGCGATCAGTCAGCTTATTTTTCTTGTCTTTAAATGGGTTTTCAGGAGATTTAAGAATAATCCTAACTGGCGTTCCTTTCAACTCTAATTGATCTCTAAAGAAATTCATTAAATAACGCTTATATGCATTAGGTAATGCATCTGTTTGTGCACCATGAATAACAACTGTCGGTGGATTTCGTCCACCTTGATGAGCATATTTTAATTTTATACGACGACCACTAACTAGAGGAGGCTGATGTGAAGCTAATGCTTCTTTTAAAATACGCGTCAACACAGGTGTCGACATATCAACCATTGCAGCGTCATATAAATCATGAACCACATCAAATAATTTACCAACGCCACTGCCATGTAAAGCAGATATAGGGTGTTTTTCGGCAAAGTCTAAGAAAGGTAGTTTAACGTCCAACTGCCTTTTAATTAGTTCTTTTTGATCAACACTTATTCCATCCCACTTATTTAAACCAATGATAAGTGCGCGACCAGCTTCTAATACCATGCCTAAAAGGTGAGCATCTTGCTCCGTAATACCTTCACTTGCATCGATTAAATAAATCACTACATTAGCTTTCTCTACTGCTTGTAATGCCTTAATAATACTGAATTTTTCAACAACTAAGGAGACTTTAGCGCGTCTTCGCATCCCTGCTGTATCAATTAGGGTGAATTTTTGCTCATTACGCTCGAAAGGTATATAAATACTATCTCGCGTTGTTCCTGCTTCATCAAAAACAACAACCCTTTCTTCACCTAACAATCTATTGACTAAGGTTGATTTACCAACATTCGGTCGCCCAACAACAGCAATACTGATCCCTTTTTCTTCGTCTTCAATTTCTTCTTCATCAGGCGGAATCAACTCATCTATCTGGGCTAGTAGTTCATTGACACCTCGACCATGCGTGGCGGCAATTTGTACTGGTTCTCCCAATGCAAGTGAATAAAAATCAACAGTTGCAACAGCTGCATTAAGTCCATCAATTTTATTTGTAACTAATACGACAGGTTTATTTAATTTTCTCAATGAATCAGCAATTGCTTCATCAGAGCTATTAAGTCCCTCTCTAGCATCCACTAGAAAGAACACAATATCTGCTTCTTCTAGTGCTACTTGAACTTGTTTTTTAGCAAAACTATCTATGCCTTCTTTGTCATCAGTAATACCACCGGTATCTACAACCAGACAATCTCTTTCGCCTCTTTTTACTCGACCATACTTTCTATCTCTAGTAAGACCAGCATAGTCCGCCACCAATGCATCACGGGTACGCGTTAAATAATTAAATAATGTAGATTTCCCTACATTTGGGCGCCCTACTAGGGCTATAACAGGTAACATTTAACCTAAGAACCTCAATCTAAATAGGTTTAAAAAACCTAATTTTAAAAAATCACTACAATTTGTTGGGCAGAAAACCTACACAACAAAATTTTATTTCATCAAAAAAATTAAAACAAATTTGCTTTTATCGCAGCCAACGTGCCATCTTTTGAGTAAATATAAACAATATTATTAACGACAACAGGCTTTGCATCTATCGCTGAATCTGCTACTTTTATACGCCCTAGTTGTCTACCATCACTATTCGCTAGCCAGTGTACATATCCGTCAAAATCACCGACAACAACATAATCTTCATAAGCAACCGCTGTTGTTAGCACTCTGTTATGTAAATCTTCTTGTTTCCATAGAGAAGCACCATTTCCTTGGTCTAATTGCCATACATGACTATTTGTATCACTTACATAAATATATCGCCAATCATAACTTAGCCCCGAAAATGATGAGACATCTTCATTACGCCAAAGCACGTCACCGTCAATTTCTAAAACGGCGGTTGTACCTCCCTGATAGCTGGAAATAAAAATAACGCCATCCGTTTCAATCGGATCCACATCTAAATCAACTAATCGTTCTATTTCTGATCGTCCACTTGGAATAGCAATACTGGTTTCCCAGCTATTCTTTCCATCACTTATTCTTAAAGCCAATAGTTTTCCATTGGCATATCCTGCAATTATATTATCGCCAACAACTATAGGAGTGCCTGTTCCTCTAATACTTAATGCGGGGACACCTCGTTCAAAAACCCAAAGTTCTGAACCATCTTGCTCACTTAAAGCAATCATTCTGCCATCAGTTGCTCTAATAATAACAATATTATTCGCTATAACAGGGTTAGCTAACACCTCACTAGAAACAGTACTTACCCATTTCTTCTCGCCGGTTTCTATATTAAATGCGACAACTTCTGCATTACTGCTTGCAAAAACAACTACATTATCTCCAGTTCCTGGACCTGCTGAAAATTGGTATTCTGTTTCATTTTCCCAGACTACATCACCAGTATTAACATCTCGAGCTTGTACCAAACCATTTCTATCAGCTACAAAAACTTTTCCATAACTAACCGCTAAATCAAGATTAAGAAACCGTCCACCAGTCCCTACGCCAACATTTTTATCCCATAAAACTTCCAACTCAATTTCAGCTTTATATTCAACTAATTCAGCGGGTGGCTCTATATTATCTTCTCCACCTAAAAAGTAACTGGTAACTCCTGTAACTAATTCACTTGTGGTATCTACAATTGCACATCCATTAAGTGATAGTAGTGCTGAAGTTGTTAAAAGTAATGCTAGATATTTTGTTTTAAATTTTATCATCACTTTATTTTCTTGAAGATAGTGGGGAGAGAGGTTTTATTACTCTTGATTTATTTAAGAGCGATATAGTAAGAAATCATAGAGGCACTGCCATTAAGTTAAGGAAAAAGAGTTTATTTTAAACTCTCCTCACCCAACCCTCTCCAACAGGAGAGGGCTTAAGAACAGCAATTTTAAATCGCTACAACTTCAGTTGAGGTAATATCATCTAGTTTAAACTGTAACAAAGGTGATTTAGCACCTTCTCTTAATGCACTTTCATATGCTGTTCGCGCTTCACCTAAACGATCTAAAGCAACATAAAGATCACCTTTTAATTCATCATAACTAGCAGAAAATCCTTTTGCTGTTACCTGATCTGCTTCTGCAATCAACTTCAAACCTTTTTCGTTTTCATCAGTAGCATATAACAATTTAACAAGCCTTAACCTTGCTATATTTTTTATCTCACTAGAGTTAGCAGTATTCATTTGCTTTTCTAAAATAGACTTAGCTGCTTCAAGATCATTTTCCTGAACTTTAGTTTTAGCTAATAATAAAGCAGAATAACTCGCATAAGCAGAGTCAGCATGTTCTATATCTAGTTTTTTGCTTATGGCAGCAACAGATTCATTATTCTTTTTACTTGAACTAATCTGTAGTTGATCATAAAGTGCAGAGGCTTGGTTTGCTTTGTCTCTATTATGAGTTCCCCAAAAATCCCAGCCAACTATTACAACAACACCAACCACAATACCTACAATAGTTGAGACAGCATTTTCTTTCCACCAGCGTTTTATGGCTGCGACTTGTTCTTCTTCTGTTTCGTATATTTCCACGAGTATTCCCTATTAAATTGATTCTTTAATTAATTTTATAACTTCAGGTTGAGACATATTTTGTTGCTCCTGCCCCGATCTTAAAGGTTTTAAACTAACCTCTCCACGGCTGACCTCATCATCAGCGATGATTAACGCATATTCCGCACCACTTTTATCTGCTTTTTTAAACTGACTTTTAAAGCTACCAGCTCCACAGTTGACTTGTAGTTTAAGGTTGTCAATTTCATCTCTCATTTTTTCAGCTAAGCGCATGCCTTCTTTTTCAGCATCTGCACCCACTAAAATCATATAAACATCAACAGTACGGTTTACAGGCACATCATCTAACTGTTCAATCAATAGCAACAGCCTTTCCATCCCCATAGCAAAGCCAATCGCATGATTCGCTTTTCCACCTAATTGCTCAACTAGACCATCATAACGTCCACCTGCACATATAGTCCCTTGTGATCCTAGATCATCTGTTATCCATTCAAAAACTGTTTTGCCATAATAGTCCAGACCGCGAACCAAGCGACTATTTAACTCATATTTAACACCTAGATCATCTAAGGTTTGAGTTAATGTCTCAAAATGATTGCGACTATCTTCACCCATATAGTCCATTAATTCAGGTGCATTCTGAATTAATTGCTTCATATCTCTATTTTTACTATCCAAGATTCGTAATGGATTAGTTTCTAGCCTACGTAAGCTATCTTCATCTAATAATTCAATATGTTGCTTAAAATACTCAACCAGCTTTTCTCTGTAAACAAGTCGTTCTTCTGTAGTACCCAGCGTATTAAGTTCTAGCCTTACTTTATCTCTGATACCTAATTTTTTCCACATTCTATCTGTGAGTAAAATTAATTCAGCATCAATATCTGGGGCAGCTAAACCATACGTTTCTACACCAAATTGATAAAACTGACGATAGCGCCCTTTTTGGGGTCGCTCATGCCTAAACATTGGGCCGTAATACCAAAGCCTATGAACTTGATTATGTAATAAACCATGCTCCAAACACGCCCTTAAGCACCCTGCTGTTCCCTCTGGCCTTAAAGTAAGTGAGTCATTGTTTCTATCATCAAAAGTGTACATTTCCTTTTCGACAATGTCGGTAACTTCACCTATAGAGCGCTTAAATAGTTCTGTTTTTTCAACAATTGGAAGTCTAATTTCCAAATAACTATAACTTGCTAAAACATCTTTAATAATATTTTCTGCATACTGCCAGCGTGGAGATTGCTCGGGTAAAACATCATGCATTCCACGAATAGCCTGAACAGACTGATTTTTCTTTGCCATTTATAATAATTAATCTATTTATGAGCGAATTTATATCGCTAAGTCTGGCAAGGCTATGGCCTTACTTCCAAGTTATTTTTACTTTACTTAATTCTAAGCTGTCGAGCTTGTTTTGACATTGGGAATAAGCTAAAAATCTTATCCTCATATAATTCTGCCTTTTTCTGATCCCCTAGAGCACGTTCAGTTTGTACGGCATACCATAGTGTCTCAGCATTATGTTTTGCTTGACCTAAATATCGTTCTAAAAATGCCCGTGCTGACATATATTCCTCAGAATGGTAACTTATTTTCTGCATTTCAAGAAGCGCAGGAATATAGTTTTTATTTATTTGCAAAGCGCTCCTAAGATTATATTCAGCTTCTTTTTGTTGTCCCTTTCTTAGTTCACAGAGTGCAATATTAGTATAAGCAAACCACTTTCTATTATTTAGGGGCATTAATAACACTTCATTTAATAATTGAATACCCGCATCATGCTCACCTCTTTCACACAAAAAACGTCCATAATTATTTTTTGTGCTGAAACTAGTTCCATCTAATTCAATAGCTTCTTGATATTGCTCTTTGGCTTCTGGCAACCTACCCATTCTTTCATAAAGAGCACCTAAAGCATTATGAACATTTGCATTATTTGGATCGATTTCTTCTGCAGTTTCAAGGTTTTCTTTTGCAACCGTCAGCATACCCATTTCTAGGTAGCGCGCGCCCATTTTCAAATAAAGTGAAGCCTGTTTCTCATCTGAAAGGTCTTGCTTAGGTCTACTTGAACTAACACATGCACTAACAAAAATGACTATTAAAGCAATAAGTAGGTACTTAATGTTTTTTTTATATTGCATTAGGCTTGCTCATATTTTGTAATTTTAAATGTCTCCGGCTTTTATCTTTAACTTTACCGACTAACTGCCCACATGCTGCATCAATATCCTCGCCCCGAGTCTTACGAATAGTTGTGACTAATCCTGCTTTGTGTAAGATATCTTTAAACCGTGTGATAGCGTCCATTGATGAACATTCGTAATCAGAATTTGGAAAGGGGTTAAATGGTATAAGGTTTAACTTGGATGGTACGTTTTTTAATAACTTGACCAAAGCCCGTGCATCCTGAACGGAATCATTAATTCCTTTTAGCATCACATATTCAAAAGTAATATGTTTTCTAGGCCCTTGATTTGCATATTCGCGACAAGCTTGCATTAATTCATTTAATGGATATTTCTGATTAATAGGCACTAATTCATTACGTAACTCATCATTAGCTGCATGCAATGAAACAGCCATACTGACATCACAAGCTTCATTTAATCTATGCATAGCAGGAACTATACCTGATGTGCTAATCGTTACTCGACGCTTGGATAAGCCAAAGGTAAAATCATCCATCATTAAGTTCATTGCTGCAACGACATTATCAAAATTCAGCAAGGGCTCACCCATGCCCATCATCACAACATTAGTAATTCTTTTTGTATCACCCAAGCGCTTTTGTGCCACATATAACTGCCCAATAATTTCAGCTACTGCCAAGTTTCTGTTAAACCCTTGTTTTGCTGTTGAACAAAAGGTACATGCTAATGCACAACCTATTTGAGAGGAGACACATAAAGTGCCACGCTTTTCTTCTGGGATAAATACACTTTCTATTCTATTGCCTAGTCCCATTTCAACTACCCATTTGGTAGTTCCATCGGATGCAATTTGCTCAATTAATATTTCAGGAGCAATAATTGTGCAGTGCTCATTTAAATAAGCGCGCAAAGACTTACTCAGGTTAGTCATCTGATCAAAATCAGTGACGTCCTCCTGATAAATCCATTTTAATATCTGAGTTGCTCGAAAAGATTTCTCGCCCATCCCGACAAAAAAAGCAGCTAGGCCTTTTCTGTCGAAATTAAGCAGATTAACCTTTTCCGTATTAACGGATTCGGTCACAAAGCTCGTCATTTGAGAAAAAATATGCAATCTCTCTAGCTGCTGATTCAACAGCATCAGAACCGTGAACTGCATTTTCATCAATGCTTTCAGCGAAATCTGCACGGATAGTTCCCGCATCAGCTTCTTTAGGGTTAGTTGCACCCATTAGATCACGATTTTTTAATACTGCACCTTCACCTTCAAGTACTTGTACTACAACAGGACCAGAAGTCATGAAAGAGACTAAGTCATTAAAGAAAGGACGCTCAGAATGTTCTGCGTAAAAACCTTCTGCTTTCTCTTTAGATAGTTGTTGCATTTTTGATGCTACAACGCGTAAACCATTTTTTTCAAAACGAGTAACAATTTCACCGATAACATTTTTAGCAACTGCATCAGGTTTAATAATTGAAAAAGTACGTTCTATTGCCATTTGTTAAAACTCCAAAGTTTTAAATTAAAAATTCTTTATAAAGAAAAAAGAATAAGGACAAAAGCCCTTATTCTATTTTCTCCTCACCCACCCCTCTCCAGCAAGAGAGGGCTTTAAGAGAAAGAACTATTCCTTCACAGGAAAGCTCTTATCTTTTTGAACCTTTCGCCTTGAGCCTTTTACCTGCTCTAAGGCATCCCATCAAATTCTTCACCTTCTTTAATAGGTAACATCAAATCTTCTTTTGATATTCCTAAGGCCAATACGATAGGACTTGCTACATATATAGATGAATAAGTTCCGATACCTACACCAATTAAAAGTGCAATAGCAAAGTTATGAATAATTTCTCCACCTAAAAAGGCTAAAGCAATTAATACGATTGCTGTTGTAATCGAAGTCATCAAGGTTCTGCTTAATGTTTGATTAAGCGAGATGTTCATTATATTTTCAGAACCATCTTGCCTTAAGGTTCTAAAGTTCTCTCTGATTCTGTCATATACTACGATGGTATCGTTTAATGAGTAACCAATCACCGCTAATACAGCGGCTAAAACAGTTAGATCAAACTCCATTTGAAAAAGAGAGAAAACACCTAAAGTAATAATTACATCATGAAATAATGCAGCAACTGAGCCCAAAGAAAACTTATATTCAAAACGCCAAGCAACATAAATCAAAATGCCGAACATTGAATAAAGCATAGCTAATCCGCCATCTTCAGCTAATTCATCACCTACTTGTGGACCAACAAACTCAACACGACGTTTATCAACAGCTTCTGTGGAACTTTTATTTGCAGCATCTAAAACTTTGTCACTTAATTGTGCATTACTCACCCCATCTTGAGGCTTAATACGAATAAGCACATCTTTAGTTGTACCAAAGTTTTGTACTGTTGTATCACCAAATCCAGCTTCTGCCAAATCCTTACGTAGTACATTTAAATCAGCAGATTGTTTATAACCTACTTCTACCAATGTTCCACCGGTAAAATCAATTCCTAGCTTTAATCCGTTTATTGCTAACGAAGCAATTGAAACAATAATTAATACGCTGGAAAGAATTAGCGCTAATTTACGCTTACCTAAAAAATCTATTTCTTGTTTAAACATGTTATTTATTCCAATTAAGCGCTATTAAATTGATAACTTTTCAATATGACGATTGCCATACATCCAGTTAACTAACATTCGAGTTCCCCAAATCGCAGTAAATAAGGAAACCAAAATACCAATTGATAAAGTGATAGCAAAACCTTTAACTGGGCCAGTACCAAATCCAAATAGCACTAAAGCAACTAATAACGTTGTAATGTTCGCATCTAAAATAGTAACAAAGGCTTTTTCATATCCAATAAAAACACTGGACTGAGGTGTGTTACCTATTTTTATTTCTTCTTTGATTCGTTCAAAGATAAGTACGTTAGCATCAACAGCCATACCCACTGTTAATACGATACCTGCAATACCAGGTAAAGTTAAAGTGGCTTGTAATAATGATAAAACAGCAACAATAACAATTAAGTTAAAGCCTAAAGCAACGTTAGCAATTAATCCAAATGCTTTGTAATAAACGGCCATTAGCACTAGAACTAAAACAAAACCAACAACAACAGACATTAATCCTTTATCAATATTGTCCTGACCAAGACTTGGCCCAACTGTACGTTCTTCGACAATATCAACAGGAGCGGCTAATGCTCCAGCTCTTAACAATAAAGCTAGGTTACGAGCATCTTGAGGACTATCTAAGCCCGTTGTTTGAAATCGCTTACTAAAAGTATCTCTAATTGTCGCAACACTAATTACTTTTTCTACTTTTTCTTTGCGTCTTACTTTTTGACCGTTAACTGTTTTTGTTGTCGATTTATATTCAATAAAAACAACAGCCATTGGCTTACCAATGTTTTTCTGGGTCATCTTACCCATTTTTTTAGCACCAATACCGTTTAAGGTAATGAATACTGCGGCAGAACCATTTTGATCTATGCCTGAAGAGGCATCAACAATCTGGTCACCCGTTACGATAACGCGACGCTTAAGTAAAATAGGGTTACCATCTTTCTCATAAAATAAGCGTGTTCCAACAGGAATCCGTCCATTTACAGCTCTTTGTACATCATTTTCCACATCAACTAAACGATATTCTAATGTTGCTGTAGTACCTAAAATCTCTTTTGCACGTGTTGTATCTTGAACACCTGGTAATTGAACAACAATACGGCTATCACCTTGTTGTTGGATAACAGGTTCTGCTACACCAATTTCATTGACACGATTACGCAAAGTCGTCATGTTTTGCGCTAAAGCAAATTTCTTAATTTCTTTTTGCTCATTCTCAGAAATCTTCGCCAATATAACGGTTGGGTCTTCAGTTTCTGTTACTTTAAGCTCTCTAAAGTCTTTAGCTAAAAGCTCTAAACTTGCAAAAGCTGATTTTTCTGTTTTTAACTTTATCTTGATACTGCCATTCTCTTTAGAAACTGACTGATATCTGATTTTAGCCGCTCTAAAACCTGAACGAATATCATTATAATATCTATCTTCGGCTTGTTTAATCGCCGCATCCATATCAACTTGTAAAAGAAAATGCACACCTCCACGTAGGTCTAAACCTAAATACATGGGACTAGCACCAAATGAACGTAACCATTCAGGTGTAGCAGGTGCCAAATTTAAAGCAACAGTAGTATTGTTACCTACTGACTCCCTTAATAAATCAGCTGCTTTTAGTTGTTCATCGGTATCATTAAACCGAGCTAAAATATTTCCATCACTAAATTCAAATGACTTTAGCGTTAAACCAGCACTTTTAAGTCTTTTTTCAATCTCATCAGCTTTAGCTTGCTCTAATTTTGTCGTTGTCGATGAGGACACTTGTACCGACGGATCATTACCAAAAAGATTTGGCAACGCATAAATAATCCCAATAAACAGTGTTACTAGAATTAACAGATTTTTCCAAAAGGGGAAACGATTTTGCATTTTTCTTCCAACAATTAAACATTAGGGGATGAGACTTTCTCTCATTCCCAATGTCATTCTGATAGGCACATAAAACAAGTTTAGATTAACTCGCCCCTGCCATATTCCTAAAATTAAGCTTTAGACTTCTTTGTAACTGTCTTATATGTTCCTTTAGGCATCATATTTGCGATAGCATGTCTTTGAACTTGTAAAAAAGTGTCATCTGCCACTTCAAGCTTTACAAAGTTATCATCAACACTAGCAACTTTACCTAAAACACCACCAGTTGTTACTACTTCCGCACCTTTAGCCAACGCGCCTAACATTTGCTTTTGCTCTTTAGCTCGCTTAGATTGAGGGCGAATAAATAAAAAGTAAAAGAACACTAAAATAGCTAATGGAAATATTAACCCTTCAATACCAGGTTGTTGTGCAGCAGCAGCGGTTTGAGCAGCAGCGTCAGATATAAAAAAACTCATTGTTATCCTCAATTATTATAATTATTTCTTCTGTAAAACCATCAACATAGTGATGATTTTTCCAAAACGGCTTATTATGCCACAGTCGGGACTGTTTTACTTCTCAACTGATAAAAATGCTTAACAAATTCATCAAATTGATTCTCTTCTATTGCATCTCGCATATCTTGCATAAGCTTTAAATAATAATACAAGTTATGGATAGTATTGAGTCGAGGGCCTAGCATTTCTTTACACTTATCTAAATGACGTAAATAAGCGCGAGAATAATTTTGGCAGGTATAGCAAGCACAAGAATCATCTAATGGTCCTGTATCAAACTCATACTGGCTATTTCTGATTTTAACCACGCCCGTAGTGGTAAATAAATGACCATTTCTAGCATTTCGCGTTGGCATCACACAATCAAACATATCTATGCCGCGCCTAACTGCTTCAACCAAATCTTCTGGTGTTCCCACACCCATTAAATACCGTGGTTTATCGACAGGCATTTTAGGAGCAACAACATCTAATGCCGCCATCATTTCTTCTTTAGGCTCACCTACAGAAAGACCACCAATAGCATATCCATCAAACCCTATATCAAGTAAGCCATCAATAGATTCTTGTCTTAAATGCTCATACATACCGCCTTGCACGATACCAAATAAAGCAGCTGGGTTATCGCCATGAGCTTTTTTACTACGTTCAGCCCAACGTAAAGATAAACGCATTGAATCTGCAGCTTCTTGTACTGTTGCGGGATATGGCGTGCATTCATCAAATATCATCACAATATCCGAACCTAAATCTCGCTGCACTTGCATAGACTCTTCAGGCCCCATAAAAATCTTACCGCCATTAATGGGTGATTTAAATGTCACCCCTTCTTCAGTAATCTTTCGCATCGCGCCAAGACTAAATACCTGAAAACCACCAGAATCCGTTAGTATCGGTTTATCCCAATGCATAAAGTCATGCAAGTCACCATGCGTTTTAACTACTTCCATGCCTGGACGTAACATTAAGTGAAAAGTATTTCCCAAAATGATTTGCGCACCAATCCCTGTTAATTCTTCAGGTGTTAGAGACTTTACCGTCCCATAAGTACCCACAGGCATAAAAATTGGGGTTTCAATAGTGCCACGTTCGAACTTTAATTGGCCTCTACGCGCACTACCATCTGTGTTTTTTAGCTTGAATTCCATTGCGAGATTTAAATAAGTTTTTAACCAATAAAAAAGGCCGGAGTAACCGGCCTTTTTTACACTACAAATAAGACATTAAACTTATTTTAACAAACCTTGCAGTAAACCATTCAATTTATGAACGAATGCTGATGGATCATCTAATTGCCCACCTTCACTCAAAATAGCTTGATCAAACAAGATATTAGCGATATCTGCAAAACGATCATCATCTTGCTCATCTTTAATACTAGTAACCAAAGCATGCTCAGGGTTGATTTCAAAAATTGGCTTACTTCCACCCATTCCCATCATATTCATTGATTGGCCTGCTTCTTTCATAATACGCTCCATATTAAGGCTCATATCATTATCACCCGTTACCAAACATGCAGGGGAATCAGTTAAACGATTAGTAATACGTACTTCACTTACTTTATCACCCAATACTTCTTTCATTTGCTTCAGAACAGACTCAAAATCTTTTGTTGTTTCTTCTTTCTCTTTTTTGTCTTCTTCTGTATCTAGCTTATCTAGATCTAACTCGCCTTTAGCCACTGATTGTAATTGCTTACCATCAAATTCAGTTAGATTAGAAATTAACCACTCATCAACACGGTCAGCCATTAAAATAACTTCAATGCCTTTTTTACGGAAGATTTCTAAATGTGGACTATTTTTAGCAGCAGAAAAACTATCTGCAGTCACATAATAAATTTTATCCTGACCTTCTTGCATACGCTCAACATAGTCAGCTAATGCAACATTTTGTTTTTCTGAGTCAGTATGCGTAGAAGAAAAACGTAATAATTTAGCAATGGCATCTTTGTTTTTGCTATCTTCAATCACACCTTCTTTAATAACATTACCAAACTCAGACCAGAATTTTTCATAACCTTCTGCATCTTTAGCCATTGTTTTCAACAAACCAAGCACTTTCTTAACCGCACCTGCTTTAATAGTGCTAATTTGCTTACTTTGTTGCAAGATTTCTCTTGAAACGTTTAATGGTAATGAATCAGCATCAATCACACCGCGAACAAAACGTAAGTATCGTGGCATTAATTGTTCTGCATCATCAGTAATAAAAACTTTACGGATATAAAGTTTTACACCATGTTTTGCATCTCTGTCCCACATATCAAAAGGAGCACGAGCAGGCACATAAAGTAGCAATGTGTATTCGTTAGTGCCTTCTACTTTACTATGCACATGAGTCAGTGGGTCTTGAAAATCATGACCTACATGCTTATAGAATTCATTATATTCTTCATCAGAAACTTCTTCTTTAGAACGTGTCCATAATGCAGACGCACTATTAACGACTTCATCTTCAATTCGTGCTGGAGCTGTTTCCTTACCTTCTTCATCAGTTTCAGCAGGAATTTCCTGATCCATCACGATTGGTAGTGAAATATGATCTGAGAATTTTTTAACAATAGATCGTAATCTAAAGCCATCTAAAAATTCATCTTCACCTTCTTTAAGATGTAATACAATTTCTGTACCGCGTGTCGCTTTTTCAACTGCTTCGATTGTGTAATCACCTTCACCAGCAGATTCCCAACGTACCGCTTCTTGCTCACCCGCTTTACGTGTAGTTAAAGTCACTTTATCAGCAACAATAAAAGCAGAGTAAAAACCAACACCAAACTGACCGATTAATTCGCTATCTTTAGCCTCATCACCTGTCATTTTTTCAAAGAACTGCTTAGTACCAGACTTAGCAATAGTACCAATATGATCTTGAACTTCTTCACGAGTCATACCAATACCCGTATCAGTAATTGTTACTGTACGATCATCTTTATCAAAATCAATGCGAATACCTAAATCACTATTACCTTCATAAAGGCTTTCATTAGATAAAGCTTCAAAACGTAATTTATCAGCAGCATCAGAACCATTCGAGATTAATTCACGTAGAAAAATTTCTTTATTACTATATAAAGAGTGAATCATCAAATGTAGCAGATGCTTTACTTCAGTTTGAAAACCTAAGGTTTCTTTTTTAGCTTCAACAGTCATGGTTTACACATTTCCTATTATTTCAATTTTGATTGAATTAAATTTGGGGGCGTTAATTTTTTTTTCAAGTATTATTTTTTTTTGAGTTAATTGCCTTGGGTGTATGATGACAAATATCGCCTCACTAGCCTATAACTACTCATGCCAAATAAATCAGTTATATCAAAAGTTATTATCAGTGTATTTTTCCTACTAAGCCATTCAACTCATGCATCTGAATTTAAAAGCGGTTTGGTCAAAGGAAAACTACAATCATGCCCTAGTTCACCCAACTGTATTAACAGTGAAGCTCTAACAATTAGCCCAATTAATATATCAAAAATAGAAACGAAACTTGTATGGTCACTTTTACAAAAAGTGATTAAGGGGCAAGCTGGGGACATACAATCTAAATCAACTGATTATTTATCAGCAATATTTATATCTGATATTTTTGGCTTTATTGATGATGTTGAGGCTCGACTTGATTTAGAAGCTAAAGTTATTCATTTACGCTCAGCTTCTAGGTCTGGCTATTATGACTTTGGAGTGAACGCTAGGCGATTAAAATCTATAAAAAAAGCAATGCAACTAGAGCTTTACAAATACCAGAATAATTTAAGTGATTGATAAACTATCACTCTAGATAAAAATAGTTATTCTTATCCATGCTGATAAACCTGACGTTGTAAGAATAGCATTGGGCAATTAAAAGAAGATGACATGAACTCACCTTCAGAATACGAACTTGCCCAAATATCAGAAGCCGCTATTGTGGGATCAATGGAAGAGAACTTTATTTCCCGATTGATTTAAGGAAATTTGATATTCTTTTCAAACGGTTAAAAGCACATTTAACAAAGTTACCGCCGTCGTGTTTGAAGCGTTTTTTAAGTGCCTTTTTCACTTCCCAAGTACCTTTAAAACCTAATGGAAATACCACTAAGTCACCCGCCTTGAAAGTAGTTGATGGACCGCCATCTGCAGGTGTCATTTCACATTCACCTTCCAAAATAAGAGCTGTTTCTGTAGTAACAAATTCCCACTCAAATACAGACACTTCTTTTTCCCATGTTGGCCAGTGACTAGCACCCATTTCTTTTAAAAGGGCTTCACTTGGGTTGCTATCAACTGTAATCTCTTTCATGTTATTCCTAATAGTTTAATTTTATACCCAGAATCAGAATAATTTGGGATGTGTCATATTATATTGTTTATCCTCTTTTGCCTATATTTTAAGGATATTCATATCGATTTAGCGCTAGTAGCAATGGATAGATATCAGCTTTTTTGTATATGCTTTGATAGTAATTAAACCTTAAATATATTAATTCACTTTTAAGTTGAGTCGACTATCTTTTCTTTGGCGCATATAAAGATGATACATTCCCTGTTGATTTAGTTGCCTGATCAGTTGAAACAATTTTAGCATTTCCTCGCTTTTCAACTTGGTCGATCCGAATAATTTCGTGCATTGGAATAAAGGATCTTTTAACTCCTTCAAACTCTGCTCTTAATTTCTCTTCACTAGGGTCAACAACGATTGCACTTTTTTCACCAAAAACAAAACCCTCCACAATTACAAATCCATACATATCCCCTTGATAAATACTTTCAGCGTAGAGCTCATAAACTTCTTCTCTATTGATAAATACGATTTTATAAATATGTTTTTCTGACATAACAACTTACATCCAGTTAAAATAGATTATTACTACAATAGCTATATTGTACCGAGTTTTTACAAGCAAACTTACCACCTATAATTTAATACTATGTCTTATACAATTTATTTATCTGGAGAGATCCATTCCGACTGGCGTGAACAAATCAAACAAGGTATCACTGAAAACCAACTTGATATTGAGGTATTAACCCCTATAACTGACCATGATAGTAGCGACAATGTAGGTGCTAAAATTTTAGGCGAAGAAGCCAGTAATTTTTGGAAAGACCATAAAGCTGCAAAAATTAATGCATTACGCACTAATAGCTACATCAGTCGCTCAGATATTGTTGTTATCAGGTTTGGAGACAAATACAAACAATGGAATGCTGCTTTTGATGCGGGTATCGCTGCTGGTTTAGGAATCCCAACAATTACCATGCATAGCCCTGATCTAACTCACCCGCTTAAAGAAGTTGATGCTGCAGCACTTGCTGTTACAGAAACGCCACAGGAAGTTGTAGAAATTTTAAAATATATCACTCAAGCTTAAAAAGCCATCTATCGGGTTAGTTTTAGCAAAAACTAACCCGAACTAATCTTTTAGCAACATTCTATCTAACTGTTGATTTTCTGATTCTGTACTTTTAAATTCAACACCTTGCTCACATTCATTTATTAATAAAGCTAAAGACTTTGTAACTTGGGAATGCTGATCTTTAAAGCCTATTAAAACATTGCTGATATCACTATCAATCATTTGCAATGCCAAGCTTACGCCTTTATTAAGACCTTTAAATGCTGCTTTTTCTAATGATGGCTGCATTTTTTTACAAATAAAGAACGGTAATAGCCAACTAATTGCAACCAGCAACACGCTATGTACAGCAAAATCCACTCCTAAAAAAGCCTCATCTGTTACAGCACTATCATAATAGCCCTGAAAAACCTGAAAACCTACCAAGCCCATCGCCATTAAGGGTAGTATAACTTCAGCTATCTTAGCCACTCTTAAAACAACTCTTTGTACAACATTGCCAGGATTAATCAACGCTTTACGACAGCTCAATTCTGTTTGTGTCTGGATATGCTTTGTTGCCATGCCCCGACAGCTTAATAAAGCAGCACGTAAAGGTTTATTTGGTAAACCTTGCTGGTCTGTAGTTAAGACCAATTCATCAACATAATCATTAAATCTACTTTGCGCCCAATCATCCCATAGAGATATTTTGTCTTGGTCTGCTACATTAGCTTTTTTAGCATAGATAACTGACAACTGTTGCACAGGCCACTCAAACCCTTGCAGTAATTGCGCTTTAGTATTTATCCACCTTGCTTCTTTTTCTTTATCTAGCACTGAAAAATTCTGTTGCTGACCTAATACTTGAGAGCACTGTTGCAACTTCTGTTTACTAGCATTCTTTCGTAATGTTAAATTGCGATTTTCAAGCTGCTCTATTGTATTTGTTGTTGCTAAAGATGAAATACTTGCTTGTAATTGATCTAGCTCGTCATCTTCTAATGCAGAGTCAGCATGACATATTGTTTTATACACAATAGGCTTATCAAACCCTGCTTTAGCTAATTGCAGCTTAAAGTCTTCATATTGCGAGGTTTCCCCTCTATCCCATTGATTCATTACAAACAGCCAAGCATGATTAGCACCTTCAGCTTGTAATAATTGCCATGCTTTATTATCACGATATCGTTCTGGGCTTACTACATAAATAAGCACATCAATATAAGGCAACCATTGCATCACAATGTCTTTATTTTTTTCTTCTGTACTATCAAAGTCAGGCATATCAATCCAAATCACCTGCTCATTTGATGAATCATTATGCTGTGCGACTTGTATATGCTGTAACGGAAAAGTTTGATCTAATTGCTGCAAGGAAAAAGCTTGATGATGATATAAGGTCACTTCCCTTGATGTTGGTCTTTCAACTCCGGTACGCGCAATTGATTGACCTGCTAACTTATTCAACAAAGAACTTTTACCAACTCCTGTCCCTCCCATAAAAGCGACAATCAAACGTCTTTCATTATTACTGACAAACAATTCATTGGCCGAATTTTCTGGCTCATCTGTTAGTAATTGCGCTTGCCTTGGTTCAATCCAGCCATCTTTAACAGATTGCTCAGCCCAGCCAGCAATTTTTGCAAGTAGATTAGAGTAATCGTATGCCATGTTTTTTCTCATTACGTTGCTGTTCTGCTTTTTTTAATAACTCAGGTGAAATATTAAATCGACTCTTATCAGAAATCTGCTCGGGCAATTCATATAATGATTGCTTAAGACTTGCGACAAACAAATCATTTTTAACAGTCTCCAGTTGAAGTTGTTTTAACTCAGCCTCAACCGTCCCCATATAACTACCTACGGCACTCTCTGCTAACAAAGACGTCATTGATAACATAGCCGGGGTAATGACCAAATCATGAACCCCAATCCCTCCCGTTGTAATCATTAAAGCCATTGCTGCTGCATCTGTACTAAGTCTTGTTGCTCTTAAACTATTTAAAACGACAGGTTGTTCTGATAATTTGTTATAAAGTCGATTTGCAGTAGCATCAACATCTTGCTGAAAGGATATACAATAATTATCGACACTCTGCTGATACTCATTCAATATCAACTCTTTTTTCTGCCTTAAAATACAATAGTTATCTTTCCACCATTTATGTTGCTTGGTATCAGAATCAATTTTTTCTAATAATTGGTCAGCTAATGAAATAACTAAATGCTCTCCAATCTGATTTAATAAATCTTGCTCCTGACTTTTTGGTACCGTTAACTCTTTACCTAATTGCACCATTTTTCTAACTGGCCAGGTTAAGGCTCGCCTAGTCTTGGTCAAAACTCGAGAAATACCAGGAACTTCTAGTAAATTAAGCAATTCAATAAGGGCATTCTGAAAAGTATCGTAGTAATGAGGATGATTCAAGTAATCCCTCTGATAATCTTCTACAGCTTGTTCAACCTGCTTATCGACTAATTGTTCCCATAATTTTAACGCCTCATGTTCTGCTACTATTGGCTCTAACCAACTATGCCAATATTTATTTAATACATCTTGCTGATATTCAAAATGTTTTTTCTTGGAAACTGCTTTCTGCAATTGAAAAATTCGTTTAATTTCTGAATCAGGCCAAACGGGTGCTGCTGTTTGTTTTTGAAAATGCAAAGGAATAACATGAGGGAATTTATCTTGTCTAGCTTGTAACCACTTCTGTTGTAATGAGTTAATAATTAACTCTTCCGTTCCCTCAGTTAATTTATTAACGCAAATTAAAGTTGTCTGATGAAATGATTCAATCGTTGACATCATTTCCCATACCGACTGATCAGCATATTTCTCTTTACTGACAACTAATATAACTATATCGGCTAAAGCAATAGTTCTAATCACCCCTTCCCTATAGTCTTCAGAATCTATCGAATCAAAATCAGGTGTATCCCAGAACACACAAGGAGGTAAAAAATCACTTTCGATTTCTGCTTCAGATAAAGAATAGCAATCATGCCGCTCTGAACTCAATTCGGATAACTTTAATTGTTGAAACCGTCCAAAATAATTTTGTAAATCAAAACATTTTTGCAAACTGACTTGGTGACAAAACCCTTGAGGATGGACTGTATATCCAGCTAACGGACTCACACCAGCGAGTTTGCTATTTAGAACAAGGTTTGCAACTGAACTTTTCCCTGCTTGAGTAGGACCAATAATTGCAATCTGCAAAGGTGTTTCAGGAGAAGACTCAAGCAACACACCCTTTCTAATAAAGGCCTCTGTAAAAATTAACTGTTCAAGACGCTGCTGAAACAAAGTAATCTGAGGATCATTTTCTTTTAAGTTAGCAATAATTGCCTGATAGCGCAGATTTAATAATTGGATAAATTCCAGCATAAGAGTGAGCTTGGGTTTATAATAACCGAGTATTTTACTTTGTTTAAATGCTTGTTGGAAAAGAATCTATGAAATATTCAAGATTCTTTTACAAATATCATTTTAATAACCTGAAACTAATAAAATTAAAATCATCAGGTTATTTTATTTTTAAGAATAAGTATCTATTAACATACTTATTCCTGCACTATTGAGGTTTAAATTATATGAGGATTTTATCAACTGCTTTTGTTTTTGCCATTTGCATATCTCTTACGGGTTGTACAAGCGGCAATCAAATCAACGCGCGAAGCTTGAAAACAGCTAATCGTTCTGTCGGTAGAATTAAAGATCGCCTACCAACTGAATTACGTATTGAGTTTGAAGTATCTTACTGGACTTTACGTGACTCAATTAGAGATAAGAATGAATTTCTAGATACTGTTGATGGAAAAACGCCTGAAGAAATTATTGTATTAGGTAAGGAAGTCTTTCAACAACGTAAAAATGCTGGCTTTGAAAGCTATGTTCAATATAACAACTGGGATCAAATGATTACTCGTTTTACCCAAGAACGAATTAATCAAAACAGAAGCTCAAAAACAACTCGCCCACCACAAAATGGTAGCGTTTTATATCAACTATAAGATAATAAAAACCTAGCAACATATAATATATGTTGCTAGGGTCTATTTTACCTTTACACACACCCTGCACTTCCCCGCCCAACAACTCATTTAATCAGCACCCATATCTGCTTAAACATCCCTTTTCAGTTGCTTTACATCCACCGGCAAAGCACTGACTATAAAGAAACTGTATAAAAGCGTCAGGTAAACCTTCAATCGTACAATATGGTGTTTTTCCTTCCAGAGAGGAAGAGGACTGTTCTTAAGTAAGGTAGAGCGAAGCAAAGACAGAAGACGTCTTTATCTTTTTATACTAAACAAAGAAATGGATTTAGGTTTCTCCTCACCCACTCCAACATAGGAATGGGTGAGGAGAAAAGGTTCTATATTCTTCAATATTTAACTAAATTTATCCTACTCAGTAAAGTTTACAACTATTTCAGCATTATCTTGAAGACTATTAAGTGCCGCTCCAAAATCTGCTTGCCCAAATGCTTTAGCTAAATTGGACTCTGCCAATTCTTTCTTAGCTTTATCACTTGCCGTCATTTTACCTTCAGTAACAGAAAGTAAGCTAATAACAGTTTGAGCCCCTGCAGCATCATTTACTAAAACAACAACAGGTTTACCATCAACAGGCTTTGCAGCCTTAAAAACAGCCTGGCTTACTTGCCATGGCACATCACCATTAGAACGACTTAATGCTAATAATTTTTCTACCTTAAGATCATATTTTTTAGCAACATCAACTAAAGCCTGACCACCATCTACAGCAGCCTTAATTTCTATAGCTTTATCTGCAGCTACTTTTCTTGCTTTATCACTTAAAAGCTTTGCCACAATAACTGGCTTAATACTTTCTAGAGCTCTAACTTCAGCAGGTTTATGCTCAATCATTCTTAAAACAATTAATTTATCATCACCTAACTCAATAACAGAACTATTTTCACCCTTTAAAACATCTTCTGAAAATGCTGCGTCTATTACTGATTTCTGAGAGTTTACTTTCTGAGCATCAATAGCAACTACTCTTGAAAATAATTCTGTTTTAACCGTTTTTATACCTAAAGCATCAGAAACTGCTTGTAAACTATCTGGGTTTTCATAGCTAAGTTCAGTTAAAGTTTCACCTGACTCATAAAAAGCAGTTTCAGCCTCAGCCCTTTGAAAAGCAGTTGTCAGTTCAGCTTTAACCTTATCAAAAGATTTTACTTCGCCTGCAACTAACTCAGTTACTTTAATTAAGTGATACCCAAATGCTGATTTTATTGGCTCTGAAACTTGATTTAATTGAAGAGACATTGCCGCGTCTTCAAAATCTTTTTCCATAACCCCAACATTAAAAAGCCCTAGGTCACCACCTTTTGAAGCAGATAACTTATCATCTGAAACTTCAGTAGCTAAAACAGCAAAATCTTTACCTACCAATTCAGCTTTTGCTTTTAAAGCACGCTCAAGCTGATCATTATCACTACCACTATCTTTGGTAAAAGAGAACAGAATATGACTGATCTTTCTACGCTCTTTCGTTGTATATAAATCTTTTTGCTCTTCATAGTAAGTAGCTAATTGCTCTGCTGATGGCTCAACATTTTTTGCTAAATCATCTAATGCTAGCTCTACGTATTCAATAGCAACTTGCTCAACAGTTAAAAAAGAATTTTGATTTTGCTGATAATACTCATCAATCTCTTCTACTGTCGGCTGTTCAGTTATTTCCTCTAAAGCAACAGCAAGAATCTCTACATCACGCTTCTGGTTTTGTATTTTAAAGAAATTATCTATATCTTTCTCTGTCGCAAAACCACTTTCAACAACACTTCGTTGGAATTGTTCCATCACAAGTGCTTTTTTAATTTTACCTACAAACTCACTTGGTGCCATTCTTTGAGTTGCAAGCATTGCTTTGTACTGCTTATTATCAAACTTTCCATCAGTCTGAAAATACTCCAAACCTTTAATGAAATCTCTAGCAGCTTGATCAGTTACTACTAAACCCTCATTTTCTACGTACTGTAATAAGACTTCATCTTTGATCATTTTATCTAGTGCTTGTGCTTTTACAGCTTTTTCATCAAAGTTTGCACCTTGTATGTTTTGACTAAACTGCGAATAAGCTCTATTTATATCTTGCTGATAGAATTCTTTATCACCTACTACTACTATAGCGTCCTCACTAGCACCACCTACATAATTTTGAATACCCCACAAAGCAAACGGCACACAAATTAATAGTAAAATGACCCAGGCAAAAACACCTTGTGATTTTTCTCTAATCTTTAACAGCATAGATAAATCCTTAAAACAAATTTGAAATAATTAATTAAAAAAGCAGGCAGAAGACCTAAGACAAGGCTAACAATAACACTAGAAGCCAGTCTGATAAAAACATTTTTTAAGCAAAAAAAAAGCCCTAAACCAAAAGGTTCAGGGCTTTTATATTTGGCGGAGCGGACGGGACTCGAACCCGCGACCCCCGGCGTGACAGGCCGGTATTCTAACCAACTGAACTACCGCTCCAAAGTCTGGTGGGTGCTGAGGGGATCGAACCCCCGACCCTCGCCTTGTAAGGGCGATGCTCTCCCAGCTGAGCTAAGCACCCGACTAAAGAAATCTAGTTTACAGCATCTTTTAAAGATTTACCAGCTTTAAATGAAGGAATTTTTGCAGCTTTAATAGTAATCTCAGCACCCGTCTGTGGATTACGCCCTTTACGTTCAGCTCTATCTTTTACAGCAAATGTTCCAAAGCCAACTAAAGCAACAGAGTCACCATTGCTTAATGCTTCAGTTACCGCACCTAAAAAGCCATCTAATGCACGCCCAGCGTCCGCTTTTGTTAAGTCAGATGCGTCAGCCATTGCGTCAATAAGTTCCGATTTATTCATTATTTCCCCCTTAGGAAGTAAAGTGATTGTAATTATATTATATAAAAATGGGCCAGCTAATTTCGTAGAATGAGTCTCATTAAGAAACCAAGATCAAACCTGTAAAACAAACAGGGTTATTTATAACAATTGCCCTTACCCAGTGTCAAGGAAAAAACTGCCAGACAGCCCGATATTTAAGGTTTTTTTATCATCAATCAAAAAAGTATCACAAAAACATCACTATCTCAGTCTATTTTTCTGAATATTAATTAGCATGCTCTGCAACAGATCGTTGCAGAGAAGCCTACAGAAGCCAATTATCACCCCTAAAAACTAACTAATGAGCTATCCTACTTGTTTCATTGGCCTTAGCTACCTTAGAGTCTCCCTCTTTCTCCTCATTAGCATCGCTAGGCACTGGCATATATTGCAATGCATACTCAATC